>LXOW01032048.1_pt3 | contig 20880 bp, 8 predicted proteins | sample 1368591 | NCBI WGS metagenome assembly LXOW01 (sample SAMN04884650, study PRJNA319009) | bovine gut metagenome | isolation source: Cow rumen | host: Bos taurus | place: Italy: Legnaro (PD) | collected 2014-07-09
CCAGATGATAACACTGCTCGTGTTTTTAGAGGCGGTAGTTGGGGTTATGATGCTAAACATTGTCGTGCTGCTTATCGTCACTATTTTTGCCCGCCTGTTAAAGGTTACGATTTAGGTTTCCGTATAGCTATTGTTCCAAGCGTATTATAAGAGGTGTATAAANNTCCTTTAATAATCGTTATTATAATTGTAATAGCGGTGGTTTATTTTTATGGTGAAAAAGATAAAAAAGAAAGAACTGCTCAACGAGCCATTTATATGGAAGCTAAAGAGCTTCAGGAAAGCAAGCGTTATAAAGAAGCATTAGCTAAATATAAAACTTTAAAGGCTCCATACAAAGATTCGGAAGAAAACAAAGCAAAATGTGAGGAATTTATTAAACTGCATAAGCAAATAGACAGTATTAATACTACATTTAGCGGTAACAATATAACAAATACTGAATATTTTGAAAATTTAAAAGAAATGAATCCAGATATTGAAAAACAATTTCAGAAAGAAATGGAAAAGCTCAAACAAAAAGCTAAGAGAGTAGGGGAATAGTTTATATCTATAGAATTAGCTAAAAAATTCATTTTATTTGTTTAACATAATTTTTATATATACAAAAAAATACTCCCTATAACATGTATACCGCTGTTATAGGGAGTAATTTTTTTTAGTTTTTTATTTTCCTAATGTTTTGCCTTTTAGTAAGTTTCTTAACTGTTCACGACCAGAAGGCGCATTAGTTTCTTTTTGATCATCTGAAGGTTTGGCATTATTGGTTTCGTCTACGATATCTTTTCTGTCTTTGTTTTCAACGTAATTGTCGTAATTATTTGTTGCTTTTTCGGTGGTAATTACTTTACCTTGCAATACTTCATTTTTAAGTTGAAAGTCTGCCATGCCTTCTACGTCTGGTCTTACAAGTTCGTAAGAACCATCAGATTTTACTGCTGCTACGAATATACCTTTGTTGTTCCCTCCTGTCTTTGTTAAAGTGAGTTTTGTACCAGGAACTATTTTGCCAAAGTCTGCGTTGTTGTCAGTAGTTACCAGTGCTTTTGAAGCTTGCAAAGATGTTATAGCCGTATTGTTTCCTGATTTAATTGTTACAGTTCCATTAGGAGCGGTTACTGAATATACATTTGTGTTTCTGCCAGATGTAATATTTATATTGCCTTTTTCAGAGTTTATTGTGAATCGTTTATTCGTTTCACCAACAGCTGGCAATTCAATGCTTCCGCCAGATTTAATATTTATATCGCCATTTCTAGCCGTCATATACTGTGCCCTGTATCGATTAGACATCATGCTTGTTTTTGAGAATATTGCAGAAATACTACTTTTTGTATATATGTCTATGTTGCCGTTTTTAGCTTCTATATCGCCATAGAACACAAGATTATTGCTTGATATGCTTATGCCGTTTCCAGCGATTATATCAAAAGTCGGACTTTTTTCGCCAAGTTTTACATAGCCATTTTCTGAAGTAAACGATATTTTTCCCTTTGCTTCTAGGTTTGTAGCGGCTATGTCTAAACCAGACGAAAGTGTGATATTGCCTCCAGCGTCTGAAGTAACAATCGAAGTCGTTTGCTTTGCATCGCTTGTAATGTCTCCGCCTGCATTAACTACGCTTAACGTAACGTTAGACGCAGAAACATTTATATCGCCGCTTGATCTCGTATTTTTAATGTTTGCCTGATTTTTAGCTTCGGCATCGATATTTCCATTAGCAGTAACGTTAGATATTCCAATATCTTTTTGCGCTTTTAGCTTTAAATTACCATTTGTGGTAGTGTCTTCAGCTTTGATATTTGAACATTCAACGCTTATATCGCCTTTTGATGACATATCTTTTGCAGAAATGCTTGCGCCTTCAATATCAATTTCAATATTGCCGTTTTCAGCGCTGTTTTCCGCATGTTTAATGCTTAAATCGCCTTTGTATAAGGTGGTATTGGCTTTGCCTTTAATTGTAATATCTCCGCTGTTGGAATTTACAAGGCTAAGATTTTCTCCAAATTCGTTTGCTGAGCTTGTAAGACTCATTCCGTTCTTACTTGTTAAGTTTGTATTGTATCTTACAAGCGCAGATCCGCTGTCCTGAGCCAATGAATCTACATTAAGCACTAAATTATTATAACAAACAATATCGTCATCAAAGATAAGCTTTCCTTCAGAATTTATGCCTATATCAAGAGTCTTTAAGCCTTCTTGGGAATCAGATGAAATCGTTAAACCTTTATTGCCCTGAGCGTTTATATATACAGATTTGTTATCTGGCCCATTAATAACAAGCTTATTGTCGTTATTGTAAACTCTTAACGGTCTGTTTGGACTAGAGCCGATCATACCGTTCAATGTATTAAGAGTTATAGTGCCTTTTGCATTAAGATATCCAAGTTCGTCTGCCTGAATTCCGTTATAAACGCTTGTTATACCCTTATTTGCAATAAGGTTAGCATTATTGCCGGCATAAAGCGCAGAAATAACCATATAATCGGTTGTATCTTTAATATTTATATCTTTGTCGGAACGTGCGGTTATTTCGCCAGACACGTTTACCACAAGAGGCTTGTTGCTTGTTCCTATAGACGAACTGCCGCCTTCGATAATAAGCCCTGAGTATGTTTTAATTACGGCATCGTTTTCGTTTTCCACGTTATCAGACGTATATACACCGTCTTTACCATAAATTCTTACGTTTCCGTAATCGGAAACAACACTGTGCAAGTTTATGGCAGAGCCACGATCTGACGCGTCGGCCACATAAACGTTTTCCTTAGCCCTGATATTCAAATCGCCGCTTATTTCTAAGCCTATAGCGTTTGTATGGTTAATTACGGCAGTATTTTTGTTTGTTCTGCCGTTAAGGTCCACCTGCCACCTGATGTCAGAGGCTTCGCTTCTGGCAAGCTTTTTAAGATTATCTAAACTTTCTGGTGCGCTTAGATTTGAAATATCAACCTGCTCGCTTGTTTCATTTCTTCCAACTCCACCGTTATTAGCGGTTAAAGTAATATTTTTGCCTTTGACGTTTATGCCTTTAACCGTTTTAGTTGAACCTGTTTCTTTGTTAATGATAGACTTCTGTAAAGCATAAAGCAGTTGGTCTTGGCTCCAACCGTATATTTCATTGCAAGCCTTATAGTATTCGCTGCTGGTATCTTTGTATTGTTCCGTAAGCCATGCTTCTGCATTTTCAAAACCACCAAACTGATTGGCAAGTTTCTTGTATTCATCGCTTTGTTCAACTTCGGGATGCTCTGTATAATAAGCTTTTAAAGCCATATAATGGCTAAATCTCATGTTGATGCCAGCTTCATAATTAGCCTTGGATTCCGCCTTTAAAGTTTCAGTATTGTCTTTGCCGTCTTCCGCAATTATTCCATTGGCTTTCCAACGCTCTACAAGCAATTCTTCTGATTTTTCATTGCTTTCAAGTTTAGTTGGAAGCGCACTTACAAAGCCTTTATCAGAATTTAAAGTTACGTCTCCGTCTTTGGAAATAACGTTTCCAAGTCTTGTTTCGCCTTTTGTAGTCATGGTAATGTCATTGTTTGCAGTTACGTTAAGGCTTGAGGACATAGTATCGTTTGCGTCTAACTTGTCTGTATATAAGCTGTAATTCATATTAACAGATCCGTTTTCGCTTACCAGATCTATTCTCTTGCCTTCAACTTTGCCTGTTAGAGAACTTTCTGCAACTATTGAAGTAACGTTCCCATTTTTATTCTTTGAGGAAACATTTAACTGAGCGTTAGAAACATCAAAAGCTTCTGTTGCTTTTACAGCTATATTGCCTTTATTGGTTTCTGTGGTTAAACTGCTGTTTTGGCTTTGAATTTCGAAATTAATCGGGTTATCTATATTGCCAATACCATTTTCGGCATACATTTCAAAAGTTTTTGCGGATAGTTTACCGTCTGTCTGGTTTATAGAGCCGCTTACAGATTCTATATATAAATTTTGGTCGCCGTTTGCTTTTACGCTATCACGTAAAACAATATCGTTTGTAGCTTTAATTTCAACAAGCTTGGCATTGCCAGAAATAAATTCTATATAAATAGGATTATCAGCTTTTAGAGCATTATGATAAGACTGGGATGAGCCTGTTTCAGTTATAAGCTGGAAATGGTCATCTCCGCTAAAATGTAGGAAATCGTCATAGGTTGTCCATTTTTTCAGCGTTTCTTTCGAGCTTGTAACTTCATTGTCATAGGTAAGTCTGAAATAATCCGAAAAGTTTTCTTTACCTATATAGTTTCCGTTTTTCTTATCAGACTGAGCTTCTGGAGATTCTTCAGGATCTACGTGTTCCTTCAGATCCTTTTTTATATCGTCGTCTCCAGGCCAGCCACCCCATACATAGAATGGAGTCTTCTTGTAATAAGTATACTTGGATGTTTTTTTGGTTCCTTCTGTCCAGTGGTAATACAAGCCTTCTTCAGGAGTATATGTATAACTGTTGCTTGCATCATTAGACACCGATACAGAATTTTCGTCCTTTCCTTTGACAGTAACATCATATTTCGTTATGCCAGAACTTGTGTATTCCGTTACTTTTGCCAGAATATTGCCGCCATTGGCTATATTGCCTTTTGCTGTATCTGTAATAATTACTCTTCCTTTTGAATCGCCAGAGTTAATGTTGCCTACAGAAAGTTTATAATTAAGAGCAGTAGTATCTATCTCTATATCCGACGCGCCGTCTGCTGCATATATTTTGCCGTTTCCATGGGAAGTATTGGCAATAGCACCTGTAAGATAAATTGCGCCACCTTTTGCGTCTATGGATTCAAGCATGATTTCTTTTGTGTTTGTATTATAATATGCCTGAATTTCGTAATAATATTTTCCGTCTGTGCTTTGTTTTACTCCACCATTGTTAAGTTTGCAATATTTCTTAATCTGTGCATCAGATAAGGTTGTATCGCCATATTGAGAGTCAAGTTCGTCTACTATAGCCTGATATTCTTCTCCCAAAATTATCTGGTAGTTTGAATACCCGCTTTGAATTAAGCCGTTTAAGTTAATTGCGTCTGCGTTTATATAGACAGCTCCGCCAGCAATCCAAGTGCCGTTGGGAGTTTGTTTGTCATGTGAAAAATCGCCGCTATCTCCTTTTGTTACAGAATAGTTGCTAACATCCTGATTTGTTCCCTTTTCTTGTCTTACTTGGGCTTCAAGAGTTTGTAATGCTGTTTTATAGGTTATTTCAGGAGTTGCTCCAATATTTACTATACCTTCTGTATAACCTTGGGCAATAACGCCTTTTGCGGCAGTTAAATGAATTTCGGCAGCATCTATGGATGCGCCTTCCTTAGCGTTTTTGCCTTGAACAGTTATATCGCCGTTTTGATTTTCGACATATACACTGCCAGCTTCGTTTTTAACATGCCCGTTTATTTCTATATTAGTTACGGGTTTAAATGTGTGAGCAACAACTTGTTCTTTATCGTCTTTTACATTTACGGTTATGTCATCATCCCAGTTTTCTTTTAAAGAAATAATCGATTCTTTAGAAGAGTCTGTTTTAACGGTTTTTACGTCTTTAAGCTTCGTTGCTGCCGATGAGCCAAGCGAATTGCTGTTTAGCACGATTTCTCCGCCGTAATCCTCTATTGTAAGGTCATTTACTTTCATATAAAGGTTACTATTGTTTTCTACGCTTATTTCAGGGGCACCTTTTGCTTCTATAGTTCCTTTTCCGCTTACTTTGCCATATTTGTCGTCTATGTCTATAACTACGTTTCCGCCAGAACTTATCATCTTGGGAAGCTCGATATAAGGAACGTCAAGCTTACCTATAACGCCTTTGTTTTCGTCATACAAACCGTAAGATTTCATTTCATTGACTACTCTGGTTATTTCAGCTTCATAGCCTAATCCTGCTAGTGTTCCCTGGTATTCATGAGCGAGAGCGACAAGTTCTTCATAGCGTTTAAAAAGGTTGTTGGCATAATCCATCGTTCCTACGACTATTTGTTCTTTGTATTCTTTATATGCATCGTTGTTGTAAACCGGATTATTGTCTTTATATGTAATAGTTGGAACTTTAACAAAGCCATTTCCAGTATATAAACCGCTTGGATCGACTATTTCATTCGAGTTGCCTATAACTATGCCGATTTTGTTTTGGAAACCAGCAGTTAATGTGCCGTCAACTATGATTTTGTTGTCGTAAACAGTTCTTGTCGAGCGAGAACCATCTGCTGTGCTTGCTACGTTGTTTGGCGAATTTGGATCGTCTGTACCATGCCATGTATATTCGCTTGCTGCTTCCTGAGTGTTTTCTATTCCAGGAGTTACGCTTATATACGTATGTCTTACGCTTTCAACGTTTGCGCCTTCATTTATTTTTACTTTTGAAGTTTGCTTTGTTCCACCGCCATCTAAGCTTGCAAAAGCTAGAGCAATAGCTGAATGTTTATTGTATGCGTCAGCCCTTGCGGTTAATTTGTATATTGATGTTTCACCTTCCGTAGTTTGGTCTGTATAAAGACCTACATCACGTTTCCCGCTTATTTTGCCGCTTATTTCTATTTCGTTTGTTTTGGAAATATCATATTCGGTCATTGCATGGGCATCGCCGCCGACTCCGCCTTCCATATCGGCTGTTCCTGTAAGCTCTGCCGTTAATATATCCGTTGCGGCAATGTTAATGTCTGCGTTCTTTTCGGTAGTGGCAACAAAAGCATTTTTCCCGATATTTACCTTATTGTTGAAATTAATGTCAGTGTAAGTTTTGCCTATAGGAGCGCCCCAGAAGGCGCCGCCTTTTGTTAGGGCTTTGTTTTTCAGGTCCGCTAAAGTCAAAGATTCTATTTCTAAGCCTTCTTTTGCCTTAATAGTAGCCGAATTGCCCACATTAACGTTCGCTTTTGAAACTACCTCAAGAGTTGCGTAGGAACCGTTTACCGTAATTCCGCCGTAACCGCTTGCGCCTGCGTTATTTTCGTTTTCTTTTGTTCCAGCGGTATTTAATTCATTAATAGAGCTTATATACACATTATTTGCGTTTATTTTGGCATTATCGGATATATTTACGTTGCTCGTAGTTTCTATATAATTTTTTGCATGAGTTCCGCTATAGCCTGCTATTGTTGCTTTCCATGCTTCTGCAGTAATATGTGTGTCAGCATTGTTGCAAGAAGAAATATAAGCTTCATCGGCAATATTCCAGTTTCCTGAAATATTGGTATTGGATGTTTCCTTGATATGGCTCTGTGAAAACGCCGCAAAACCGTCTATGTTTATAATTCCGCCGCCATCTCCGTTTGTGTAAACAGTGTGGCTTGCCATAGAGCCAGACAATACCATCATATCTCTTAGCTTGGTTTCTTCGTTTCCTGAAGCGCCTTTTACGCTGACGTTCGTTGTAAGATCTGAGTTTGCGTCTGCCTTGTTGTAACCCATAGAAACAAGACCAGCGGTTGTGCTGTCTGTATGCAATTGCTGTTCTGAGCTGTTTACGCCCATTACCAAAAGAGAAAGATCTTCACTGTAATTTTGATTTCCTATATTAATGTTTACAGTGCTGGTATTTTTGGTGTCTGAATCATTTGATGTTACTTCCAAAAGTCCTATTGCATTTCCTGTAACTTTAGTATTCTGTTGATTTAATTGAATTCCTGTAATCGATGCGCTTTCAGCGTCGAAAGCGTTGCCTTCTTTTACTATGGTACTGGTTGTGCTTTCGCAAAGAGAGTCAGCAAGCCCTATTCCTATGCCTACGCCCGCTATTGAAACAGTAGTTCCCATAGAAGCCGATGAATTAGAATTATTTACGGAGCCTATAAATACGCTGTCGGCCTTTAAAGTATTAGCCTTGTTTGTGCCGATTAAAACGGCTGAATCGCCCTTGTCCTTTGCGTAAGACTCTATTACGCCAATACCTATAACTCCGTTTGTGGAAGTATAGGTTTCTGCGCTTACTTCATTGCTTTTATGTGATCTGATATTAATAGAGTCATATCTATCGGCATTTTTTGTTTTGGGCAAAGTTATGTTTGTTCCATCCAAAATAGTCGCCGTACTGCTTTCGTTAGTTACATTCGATTCAATATTGCCTATGGCAACTCCGCCTGCGGTTAATCCGTGAGCTTCAGCATGCCCTTTAGATGTGTCTTTTGCGTTAATGCTTACAATTACGCCATTGTTTAAATCATTAGATGATATGTTAGAGTTGGAAACGCTTGTCATAGTGTTTCCAGTCATATTTATAGTAGAATGGGCGCCCATACCACCAACAATGCCAACTGAGCCTTGCCACAAATCTGCTGTGCTGTCTGTATTTGCAAATGATTCTACTTCTAAGCTGTTGACAATTTTAATTGCGCTGTCAGATACAGTCGCGCTAACATTTTTATTATCGTTTATAACGCCCACTGTTCCAACAAAGCCAACTGCGCCACCTGCCATATTTACGTTTAGCAGGTCTATATTGCCGTCTGCTGTCGCATTTATTTTAACGTTATGTTTGCTGTCTAATACGGAATTATTCCTAACAGTTGCGGAAGTAATAGATTTGCCGTCTGCTTCAGAAGCAAGTTTTGGGTTATTTGCCCTTAATTTGGCTTTTTCTTCATCTGTTAAACGGCCTTGGTCGTTATCTGTGTCATTGGTTTCTTTTATGACGTTGTTTAAAGTAAGCATTGCGTCGTTAAGAGCGTTAGAGCTTTTTCCATCGACAGACTGGTTAAACATTTTCCCAGCGTTGACTTTAATTACGTGAACGTCTATTCCTGCAATTCCACCGCCTACGCCAGCTACGACCTGTTCTCCGTCTCTAGTTTCATGAGCGTCTATATTTATATCATTTTCAGCATAAATTTTTGCGTTGTCTGCGCTTGCCGTAACCTGTCCGTCAAATGAATTGATATTAACCGCAGCTCCGACACCGACGAGACCGCCTGAAAGTCCGCCGCCATAGCCGTTTATTGTAGTTTTATCCTTTGCGGTTATTTCAACGTCCTTAGCTCGCTTATCATTGCTTCCTATTGAAGAATTTTTAATTTCAGAAATTACTTTATTTTCTTCATAATTTACGGAAATAGCGCCTGCGATTGCTCCTATACCGCCTTGCGCAGCTATAGCCAGACTTTCTATTTTTGTATCGTTTTCGGCGTTTACTTTTACGTCGCCATCGCCATTATCTGACATTTTTATTTCACTGCCCGTAATGGTCGCTTTTACCGTAGAAAGGTCATTTGCTACGCTTACGCCAGTATTAAGACCGCCGTATAAGGAACCGCCTGCGCTTCCTGCGGTAACGTGATTTCTGGTAAGTTTTTTCGCTTCAACGTCTAAGAAATGAAGAGTCAATTTTGCGTTTGTAATGGCTGCTTCGGTTGTTCCAGAATTTAAACCTATAGAAACGCTGCCGCCGACGTTTACTACGCCACTGCCGTTTACGCCTACGACAAAGGATGAAATTCCTTGTTTAGAAACGGCGTTTACGTTTACGTCTTTAGCCTGAGAACCTTCGTTTATGTTTTCTATTTTGGCTGAAGTATTTCTTGTAACTTTATTTGCGTCGGCTGAAAGACCTATGCCAGCAGTTCCTCCTATAGCGACAGAACCGATAAAACCAGATGAATTTGCGTAATCAGAAGCTTTAACCGTAACGTTTCCAGCTTCGTTTGCACTTACGCCTTTATTTATAGAAGCATTTTTAACGGAAGCTTCAGTAGAACCGTCTATAAAGTTTGTGCTTACGTTTCCGCTGACACCTGCAGTTCCGCCCACGCCGATGCTTGCAATAAGGCTTTTAAGAGTATGCGTTGATGAACTGTCTACAACAATACCAGTATTATCTTCGCTGTCTCTTTTGTCGCTGAGAGAATAGCTTATATCTATGCCATCTGTCGAAATAAAGCTATCAAGTATTTTATCGTCGGCAACTTTGCTTTTAGCTGTGATTTTGCTTGAACTGTCTTTTGCTTTTGCAGTAAGATTTACGCCGTCTACTACAGCTTTTGTATCGCCTTCGATCATATTGATGCCAAGTGATATGCCTACACCGCCTTCACAGCCTACTGCGGCAATACCTGCATAGTTTCTTATATCGTCATCGCTTTGGGCAATTACGCCTATATTATTTTCTGAAATTACGTAAGTTTCACTTGCAAAACCGCTTGTTTTAGTAATTGCGGCGGTAGTATCCATACCAAGGCTGTTATAGGCAAAAGAGCCTGCTACGCCGACGCCTGTGTTGCTTCCTGCACCAGCCGCTCCTATGGTAATTATTTCCTGAGCAGATTTTGCGTTTACTTCAACGTTTTTAACTTTTAATCTGGAATTTTCTATTGTAGCGTTAACGTCACCTTCTATACGGTTTACTGCAACGCCTGCGCCTACGGCGACTTGTCCCATGGAGCCTGAAATAACTGCTGCTATAGTTTGAACTTCCGCTTCTGCGGCGTTTGCTTTAACATTAATTTCTTCGTTTACGTTATCTGCGTCTGAATCAGAGATTTTCGCTGTAACGTCTCTGAAAATATCGCCTGTTACAGCCGCGCCCTCTAAAGCTATTCCTTCATCTGTGCTAATAGCAAAGCCTGCGGCAAGACCCATTATTTTTGATGCGCTTTCTGCGTCTACGTCTAATTTATTGGTTCCTAGACTTGTCTTTTCTACTAAAGCGTTTGTTTTGCCGTCAATGCTGTTTACTGCGATTGATCCGCCTCCGCCGAATTGGCCTGAAACTGTAACTTGACCGCTTAAAGCCTTAATATCTGCTTTGTCGTAAGCTTTAACTGTTACGCTGTTTAAATTTTTAAGTTCTGTAGGCAATACTGATGTGCCGCTACCGATTCTTGCCTCAGAATTGTTTTCTATTTCGTTTATAGCAAGCGTTCCACCTACAACTATAGAAGTGTCTTTCCCTGCGGCGGCACCTAAAGCTATTCCTATAATATGGGCATTGTTTTCAGATTTAACGAGCAAATCAGAGTTTGCAGTATTCTTTGTTATTGTGCCGCCCTGAATTATAGACGAAGCGTTATTTTCAATTTCGTTGAACAATACCGAAGCGCCTGCTGCTGCGGCAGAAGCAGAACCTAGATTTGCTGTAACCTGACCGCTTACGCTAATAATATATGCGTCATTGCTTGAATATACGTTAGTTTCGTTTGAAATTACGTTGCTGTCTAAGATTTTGGCATTGGCTTCATTTTCTATGGTAGACCAAGAAACAGAGCCCGAACCGCCTCCAAGATTAGCTTGATCGCCTTTGCTTACGGCAACTCCGCCAGCAACTGAAATAAGTAATGCATTATTGCTTGCGCTTGAATTAACTTCCTTTGAAGTAATTGTGCTGTTCGAGATGGTAGAAGTGAAAGTATTGTCTATATCGTCTATTGCAACGCCTGCTCCTACGGAAATTCCACTTACTGTGCCTGCGGCGGCGGCCGTAACTACGAGTTGACCAGTTCTGTCGTTGCTTGTTTTACTTAGTTTTTCAACGTTGGCTTCGGCAATAACGGTTTTATTGCCTTCTTTGTCTGTATCGCCTTCGATTTCTTTAATTTCTTCTAAATCTTCATAGAATGTTTTGCCTTCTTTGTCTATGAAATCAATCTGGTCATCGTCTCTTATAAGCCTGTCTTCATAAACCTTAACTTCGTCGTCGCTGCCTCTTACGTCTCTTGCAAGAGCGGTAACGATGCCGTTTTCTCCAATGGTGGAAATCGTAGCATCATTTATCGTAGCTGAATTGGTATTAACCAGCTTGCTATATGCTGCTGCCCCAGAAAAGCCTTTCTGGCTTTCCGCTTTAGTAGTTACTGCTAACGCAATCGCCGCATTTACCTGTGTCGTAGCCTGTAAAGCGTTTGCTGAAACATTATTTACTTCTTCGTATTCTCCTCCGTCTATTTTTGCGCTTAGAGTATTGTTTATTGTAGAGATATCAATGTTAGCGCCAGCCGCATTTGCCTGTTGCCCTGCTGACATGGAAATTCCGCCAGTAACTTGAATATCGCTTTCATAAGCTGTTGCCGCAACGTTTGTTTTGTTTGTGCCACCAGTAACGGTGTTGTTAATCATATTGGAAGTTACGCTGTTGTCTATGTCGTTTACGGAAACGCCTATATCTACGCCTGTCGACCCATCTGCCGCTTGGTGTTCTCCGCTGTTTATAGTTACGGAAGCCCCAAGAGCGGCCGCTACAGTTTCACCGCCGTTTATAGCCAAGGTATCTACCTGTTTAGCGTTAGTTATTGTAGTATTGGAAATTGTCGCAGTTGTTGTGTTGTCAATGCTATTTGCGCCAGCCGCTCCGTTTACTCCAACGGTTTTCTGGTTTTGTGCTCCATCTTTGGTTGACTTATTCCACATAAAACCAGCGGCGCCTGCTAAAGCTATGTTATGCCCTGAGTTTATTGCTTCCGCCGCAACTCTTGAATCTTCGTCGTCTGCTTCAACGTTTGCGCTATCTATAACTGCTTCTGTAGTGTTATCTATAAAATTAAGACCAATGCTTCCAGCTATTTCCAAAGAGAAATTCGGGTTTGCATTTTCGTTTTCCTGTTGTTCTTCTTCATCTGGAACAGCTCTGTCGTTAGTGATTTTTCTTAAATTGTCAAATCCAAGTTTTGTAAAAATAGTTTGTTTTACAGATTTAATCTTATCGTTAACGGCTTTTACAGGCTTTTTCAGTTTATCTATCGCACCGCCGACCGACTCGCAGAATTTAGTAAAAGCTCCTTTTTCGCCAGAATCATCGTTGACCATAATTCCGCCTGCTGCGGCTATAGTATTGTTAGTTCCTGTGGTTTTTGCCGCAACGTTAAGCATTTGAACGCTTTGCGTTGAGTCTATATCATATTTGCTTTCGCCGTTTCCGTCTTTGTCATAATCATTGTCATGCCAATATCTGTCGTTATCTTGTATAGCCGCTTTGGAATTCTGCTCTAAATCTGTAATAGCTACGCCAATACCAACTCCTGTGGCATTTCCTATAGCTACCGCCCCAGCTATGTTTGTAGCCTGAGTATTATTAAAGGTATTTATTTCAGCTTTCTTTGCGTTTATTTCAGTTTCATCGTCAACAAGAGCTTTTGCGTTGCTGTCTCCATAAAGATAGCTAACCATAATGTCAAGGCCCTTAGTGCCTTTAGACGTAGCTAAAGCGCCTACAGTTGGTTTTGCGTTATTAGAGGCTTGTATTGCGGTATTCCCTTCGCCTGAATCGACAGATGCGCCTTCAGCAATTAAAACTTTTGAGTCGGAAATAAACTTTTGAACCATAACATGACCGCCAGCGGTTTTTGCGCCTTCGTTATAGCTTGAGTCAGTTCCTATCGGAGCGCCTGCTAGAGTGATAGTAGATATATCATTTTTTGAGCTTATATTTACGGCAAAATCGTCGCCTGAATCGTCTGTAGAGATTATTTCAGTCTTTCTGCCTACCAGAACGTTGCTCTGGGTATCGAATGTTGTCCAGGAAAAAGTGCCTGCCACGCTTGTAGTGGTTGCTTCTTCGTTTGCGGAAACATTACTTATGGCGACTATGTTAAAATAATTGGTATAGTCGGTAAATTCCATTAGCTCTTTAACTACTTTCCATGCTTGTTTTCCTGCACCGATCGTATCTTTTATAAATTCGTAAACAGGAAAAATAAGCTGACCTGCGTTTTTTATGGCTTCACAGAATTGTTTGAAATATTCCCAACTGGTTACGTCTTCTGAATTGTTTTTGCTGGATAAATTAGCGAAATCGCCTTTTAATGAATTCCATGCAGATTCAAGCCTATCTGCAGTATCTGAAAATTTTGCGTCATAGTTTGCTTTTTCCTCATCGCTCATTTCATCATAGCCGTCTGGTTTCTGGGTTTTAAAATACGCGACTAAAATGCTGAATTCATATTCAACATTTTCCCAAAGTCTGGCAGCACGGTTATACGGTGCTGAAGCAATGCTTTTAATTTCTACGGTATTGCCTTCAATAGTGCCTTGGGTATCTGAATCTTTTATTATGACGTCGGCTTTATGGGTTATATCGCTGATAATAAACGCTGGAGCATAGCTTTTTTTGTCCTGCGCCGTATCCTTATATCCTGTTTCCCCGCTTGAAGTAGCCTTAACTTCTATGTCTTCTATGCTGGTTTCAGCATTTATAGAAACGTCTCCGCCAACCTTTATTTTTTTGTCGCCTTCGATGTTTATTTTTGATTCGTGAGTTCCTGTGGATACAGTTATTGCGGCAGCTAAATTAAAGTCGTGCTCGTTTTCCGCTCCTAACGCTCCTGTAATGTATTTACCTACTTGATCCGGCGTTAATTTTTGTACAATATTAGACATAAATTGGCTGGCTTCGTTTGCTGCCTGCTGGCCTTTTTCATCTAAGCCTGCCGAAGTTGATGAATAAGCTGAACTGCTCCATANNTTCATTGTCTGTAGGAGTTATGTCGCTTTCTATATTTATTTCACCCTTGGTGTTATAACTTTGTATAGTTAAAGCTGCTGCTCCCAATGAGCCGTTTCCTACTGCGCCTTCTGATTCTGTAAACGCCCATCCGTCAAGTTCAGAACTTAGATTTATATCGCCCTTGGTGTCTATGGAAGCATTTTCTTTAAAATTAACGGTCGCATTGGAATCTATGTTGGTAACGGCTATAGCAATGCCTGGATTTTGGTCGTTTGCTGTTTTTGCTGTTGCGCTGGCATCATTGTTATTGTTGACAACTGTTTTTATGTTTACGGAAGCTTTATAATTTTCTTTATCGTCTTTTTCGCTTGACGTTGTTTTTATTGTATTGTTGATGTTAACTATTGAGGTTGCGTCATTAGAAACGTATAATGCGGCAACTGCCGGAATTTTTCCATCTAGATTCGATAATTTATTATCGATTTTTGCCTTAGCTGTTGCGTCGCTGTATACAATGTTTGAGNNGTCTATTTGTGACTTAGAATCTATAACTATGGGGTGTATATTTATATTTATCGGCGTCATAGAGCCAGTTAACTGCAAACCAAGATTTAACAGATTATCAGTAAGAGGAGAGACATTACTGTTAGTTACGGCTTTAATAGCAACATTGCCTTTAGCTTCTACTGAACCGCCTTTTATGTCTATAGTCGATTTTAAATCAGCTATGCCTTTGTAATTGTTATAAGTGTGAGATCTTCCTTTAACTGCTCTAGAAGTTAAATCTCCGTTGTTTGCCGTAGTTTTAATTAAAATATCTTTTCTGGAATTAATTTTACCTTCAGAAGTAATTTTAGCTTCTGCGACACCTTTGTTGTTAAGATCGCCTACGATGTATTTGCTAAGCGTTGCATCCGTAGAGCCGTCATATGTATTACCTGTAGAGACTAACTCAATATTGCCTGCCTCATTGCTTATAAAATCCACGTCAGGAGTAAAAGCAACTCCGCTTGTGTTTACTATAGTTTGGAAAGCATCCTGGCTTTGAGTCAAAATTTGAGCGGTGTCTTTAATCGTTAATCCACCTTTTTCGATATTATTTTCTTTAACAACTCCGCCTGCGTAAAGACCTACGCCATTAAGAGCGTTAATTGTGCCTTCTACTATGATTTCTCCGCCAGGAGCAAGAGTTATGCCCTCTGTTTTATTATACATAGTGCCGTCTTTTAAGTCAGAGTGCAAACCTGCTATACGTCTGTTCAGAATTTTGTTTACGTCTTCGTCGTTTCCAAAAGTTACGCCGTTATCGCCTAAGAATTTATCCATAAAATCCTGATTTGGAACGATTGCGTAAAACGAACCAGTGTTTACTACGCCTTTTTTGCCTATAACTACGCCTTTAGAACTTAAAAAATATAAATTTCCGCCTATTTTGCCTGTTGAGTCTGCTGCTGAGCCGCTTGTAGATTTAATAGTGTTTAAAACGCCGTTAATGTCTATTTTATCTTTAACAAAATTTATTATGTTGTTTACGCCGTTCTTATAAAACATATTGGCGATTTCGCCTTGAGCCAGTTGGAACTTTGTAAAACCATTAAAAGCTGTTCCATTTTTAATTTGAGCATCTGCCGTTGTTATCTGATAAGTTTTAGTACCTTCAATATAGTTTACAGTTGTGCCAGTTACTCCCTGAATATCTCCTGCAAACCCCTGGCTTGCGGCCATAAGAGTTAGCCCTATAGCGTTATATAAAACTTTCTTCATAAAGGTCGATTTATGAATTGAATGAAGAATATTTGAAATAACTGTATCTTCGTTGTTTGTCGTATTGTTTTGATTGTTTGTCTGCGTAGCGTGACCAAACTTTCCGTTACTTGTTCTGTTTCTTAAAAACGGATTTGTAAAACTTTTGTTTAAGTTCATCTTTAAATCTCCAATGACGTATTAAATAGGCTTTTCCATGCTTTTAAAAATGTACCATTGTTTTTTTTAAAGTCAAGCANNAGAATACAATATAGATGACCTGCAAAAGGTTATGAGGGCATTCTATAACGTCATAAAAACCTGTGAGGCTTATGAGCGCTTTGTTTTTATTACTGGCGTAGGCAAATTCTTTAAAGTTAGTATTTTCTCAGGATTCTTTTAATAGTTTATTGAGAAATATTTGTTCTCACTAGTTTAAATTTGGNNTAGCTGATTATTGTATCGTTCTGGTTTGTTGCATGCGTTTTGCATATTTTTGGTTTCGTTCATATACAGATAAATCTGACTAGATGAGCCACCCATTACTTTAAAATTTAATAATCCAAATGCTTCTAATAAACCTAATACTACTGTAACCTGGTCGCAATTTTTTTCGTATTGTTTATCGGCAATATAATTTTCATATTTATCTGAAAAGTTTTCAATTTGCTTAATCCAATTTTGAAGCCATTTAAAGAAAATTGATATAGAAGCGCTAAATTTATAAGACTGAATATTATCAGACGTACTTCTAATTTTGAAAATATCTCCATTTGCATGTTTACTAAATTTACGATTGTAGTTATTTAAAGTACTAATAAATATGTCTGTTATACATTCACTTTGGTAAGTATTTATTTTTAGCGATTCTTTAATTATTTTTCTAATATCATTAGTGTCTAAGAAACGATTATTTTTTATAGATTCTCTTGTTACTTGTTTTAAAGCATTTAAACACTCTAAAGAAGTTTTATTTGAATTTGTTTTTGTTATGCTTACTTGAATAGCTGTTTCCCAAGATAACTCGTTTGTAATTTGCAAGTCTTTGTTTTTTGTATAAAAAAGAAATTTATATTTTGGGAATGACATCTTAGATTTAGATGACATTTCCCACATTTTTTGCAAATCTAATCTATAGACGTTATTATATTTATTTTTTAATTCTATACAGTTTTTATATAGTTTGTTTAATTTACTAACGGATTCTTCTGGCATAGAAAAATAGCCGTATTTAAACATTGGAATAGGTCGTAAATGAAAAGGTGAAAAACCATGTCTTTCGTAATCTTTTTGTATAAGTAACATAGCGGTTTTAACTTTATTTATAACTTCTTCATCGCTGTAAGAACTTTCAAAAATATATTCAAAACATCTTGTGTCTATAAGCATTGAATTTGCTTTATATTTTCTATTTTCTTCATTGTTAGCTTCTTTTCTCGATATACTGTATAACTCTAGTATTTTTTTCATTATAGATATTAACTGGTATTTTCTTATAGATGAAAGGCCATATAATTTATTTATGTGTTTAAAGTCATTTTTCATGTGCTTATATATTGCATGTGCTTGAATATTAGGATTTCTTCCTGCTCTGCCAATTTCTTGCATATAATCGCAAACATTGCCAGTTGGGGCAAAATGAACAACTTTTTTAATATCTGGAATATCGATACCCATTCCAAATGCTTTTGTTGCAAGCATTATTAGTTTACTTCCATTAGCAAAATCTTTGAAATTCCCTTTTTTATCGTAAGCGCTCAACTGTCCGTTGTATATGCTTATATATTCATCCATGCTGTTTGAAATACAATATTCGTTAAATCTATAAATCAATGAAACTGTCGGAAAATATATCAAAGTTTTTTCTTCATTAACTATACTTTGGATTATGATGTCTTTTAAATCTTCAAATTTGTCAGCTTCATATTCTGTTTTATTTTTTGCTTCTGTGTTAGAAACTTCTATGGAAATATTGTCGCGTTTAATTTTGCCCAAATAGGTGATAGGGTCTATCATGTGAAGACTGTTTAAGGTTTCATTATACATATCTTCAATTCCTTCATATACAGAAGTTGCTGTAAAAGTTGCAATAATAAATGATGAATTCAGATTTGTTAATTGTGTCTTTCTGAGTCTTTGAACATAATCGCCTAAAAACCAATAATCTGGTCTGAATTGTTTCCCCCATGTGGTTNNGTCTGTTTCCAATTATCTGGGAAATGTCGCTATGACTTAAAAGCGATTCAGGAGATAAATATAGAATATTATATTTGTTTTCTTTTATTCCTTCTAATACTTCATCTTTTATTACTTGAGGCATATCGGAATTTATAGTTGCAACTCCAGAATAACCATGTTTTCGTAAATTATCAACTTGATCATTCATAAGTCCTATTAAAGGGCTTATTACTATTGTAAGCAGATTTTCTTTATTTGCATAATATATTGCAGGAAGTTGAAATAAAAGAGATTTTCCTCCACCTGTTGGCGCAGTTACAAATATGTCATGAAAGTTTTGATTGTGTGAACAAAGCTTTATTTGTTCCACTATATTGTAAACTATTGTTTCTTGGCTAATTGTTATTAATTCTTTTTCATGATTTTCTACTTTTTCAATATTGTAAAATTCTAAATCTTTAAATGTTTTATATCCCCAATATTGTTCCATTAAATCATAAATATCTTTACTACAGCGGTTATATGAATAATAATAATTTTCGTTTTTTTGGTAAATAACTATTCTGTTACCGAAATCTTTTTCTAATTCTTGTAATTTTCTATTAATAGTCGAATTGCAATAATCTGCGCTTTTAAAAATTAAAGCGTATTTTAAATTATTANNTTATAATAATCTAATTCATTGCATATATTATATTGAACATATTCATCAGATATTATTTCATTAATAACTTTAATTTTATTTAAGCTGATTGGAGGATAAATTATTTGTATGTTTTCTAAATCTTCTAAATTGTTTTCTACATAATTGAAGCAACAAGCATAGTCATAATCTGTTTTTATAAAATTGCTGTATATTTTAGTTAATTCATCATTTGTTGTTTTATCAGTGTTTTGTACGTTATTTTTTAAATTTAACGGATTTTCATAGTTAAAATGCTCTAGTAAATCTTCTTTTTCTTTATCTGTTAACTTTAAAGAAGTGGGATAAAGATTTATATATTTATTATCTGTAAGAACATATATTTTTTTAAATTGAGTTTTAATGAATTGTTCTAATACTATAAATTCTTCAAAAGATATTATTTTTGTTTCTTTTTGACAAATAGACATAAAGTAAGCAAGCTTATTACTTAGAAGTGTATTTAAAACAGGTNNCTTAAAAAGAAATCTGTATTATTCATAAAACTCCCTCAATAATTTACTATTTTCACGATGTCTCAGTCGTCTTAGAGATTTAGCTTCAATTTGCCTAATTCGTTCTCTAGTTACATTATATATTGTTCCTATTTCTTCTAAGGATTTTGGGACCTCATTTTCCAGACCGAATCTTTTGTTTATAATATCAACTTCTTTGTTTTTTAATTTAGATGAAAGAACTTTACTAATATATTCACAGCTTAATTTATTTATGCAAATATCTTCGGTTGTTGGTCTTTTGTCAGGAATAAAGTCTATTAACTCTGATATTTCGTCTTTGCTTACAATCTCGTTTAAACTTTTGGTATTAAATAGCTCTCCAGTAAGTCTTATGTATTTTTTAATGTCTTCATTTTTCCAATTGTTCTCAGATTCGTTAGAAGAAATTAAATCTATTAGTTCTGATNNATTGTATCTATATTTTTGAACTTTTGATATTTTTTCATAGACATGAACAGGTAATCTTATAAGCAGTTCTTCGTTTGAAAAAGCTCTATTTACAAGACTTCTAACCCAGTGCCAGCAATAAGTGGAATATTTTGCATGCTTGGATTTTATATATCGTTTTGCTGCTTTTAACATGCCAATACATGCATGTATATAGAAATCATCTTCATTTAGGTGGTGATATTTAAAACTTTTCGTTAATTGTTTAACAAATTTCCAAATCATTCTTTGATTCTTTTTTATTAATATATCTCCAATGCGTTTGTCTTTTTTGTATAAAACGCATAAGTTTTCATTTGAAAGTTTTAAAAGATAATTCTTGTAACCAAAGCTTAATTGTTGTGGATTATCGGTGTTTTTTTGTTTAACACTATTATCGATTATTTTATCGACTANNAATTTGCTTTAGTGATTTGTTTGTTTATTACTCTGTTTTTTACAAGTTTTAATATTTGTGCTTCTTTCATGCTTTACCTCAACTTATACGTTTATACTTTTTATTAAGTTTATATATTTGTTTTTATTCAATTTTTTCTTTAATCTTTTTTATATCGGACATCATATTGCATAGACCGATTACAAAAAGGGAGGCTATATATATATTCATAGAAACGACTATAGCTAATACTAAACAGACTAAAAAGTTTTGATTATCTATTTTGCTGAAATAACTGGAAAACCAAAAGAATTTAGTAAAATACATAATCATAAAAAAACTGCTAATAATTTCAATGATGGTGAAGAGCTTAATAAATCTGTTTAAATTATTCGCTGCGTCGTCAAAGGATTTATATATATTGATACCGCAAAGAACGCTGCTTAAAATAGCTATTATAAATAACCCAGACATTTCAGGCATTTGTGATCTCCTTGATTTATATTTTAATAGTTTATAGAATTTTTAAATTTAATTTTCTATTAACTCTAATAGCTGTCTCTTATACACATCT
>LXOW01392866.1_pt1 | contig 20874 bp, 14 predicted proteins | sample 1368591 | NCBI WGS metagenome assembly LXOW01 (sample SAMN04884650, study PRJNA319009) | bovine gut metagenome | isolation source: Cow rumen | host: Bos taurus | place: Italy: Legnaro (PD) | collected 2014-07-09
CGTCACCCCCAAGCGACTTGTTTAGTATATCACGCTAACTTTTCAAAGTCAACACCTTTTTTTAAAAAAAATCAAAAAAATTTCAGAACAATCAGAAAACACAAGCAAATCGCAGGTTTATGCTTGCAAAAACATGCAATTTACTTGTGTTTTTATATAGCCGGTAACGCCTTCTTAATAAGCAAAGTGTCAAGCCATTTTCTTTTTTCAATACTTTCTTTCCTCTGAAATTTTAATGCCACTTCTGAACTGTTTTTAATCTTCCGAGTCTTCTTCGGTTTTCTTTTTACCTTTTCTCTTTTTCACACATTCTGTCAGCAAATATTCAATTTGACCATTGATAGACCTAAAATCCTCTTCTGCCCAAGCGGCAATTTCGGCATATAGTTTTTCAGATAAACGTAATGGAACCTGTTTCTTCGCTGCCATTAGTATAAACTTCCTGAATTAACAACCGGTTGTGCATCGTGATTGCCGCAAAGTACCACGAGTAAATTAGAAACCATTGCCGCTTTACGTTCTTCATCAAGTTCTACAAGTTGTTTTTCGTTCAAACGATCCAATGCCATCTCAACCATTCCAACAGCACCATCCACAATCATCTTTCTCGCATCAATTATTGCTGATGCCTGCTGACGTTGTAACATTACTGATGCAATCTCTGGTGCATATGCTAAATATGTAATTCTTGCCTCTACAATTTCAAGTCCTGCATTTTCCACTTTACTCTGAATTTCATTTCGAATTCTTTCAGCAACTACTTCTGCTGAACCACGAAGGCTTCCCTCATCTGCAACTCCATCACCAGTAGTATCTACATTGTTTGCTACATCATATGGATAAATACGTACAATATTTCTAAGTGCTGAATCACACTGAAGAGATAAATATTCTTTGTAATTGTCAACAGCAAACACTGCTTTTGCAGTATCTGTGACTTTCCAGATTACAGCAATTCCAATTTCTATTGGATTTCCTAAACAATCATTGATTTTTTGTCTTCCATTGTTAAGTGTCATGGCTTTCAACGATATTTTTTTACTAAGACTTTCTGAATGAATGGTTACTCCTGTAGTTTCTGTGGCAATATTTAGTCTGCCACCACTTGAAGCATCTCCACTTTGTGCTAATTTTGTTTTTGATGCTGGATTTAAAGCAGTACAAAATGGATTGACAAAATAAAAACCTTCATCCCTTAATGTTCCTTTGTACTCTCCAAATAAAGTAAGAACTAATGCTTCCTGTGGTTTAATAACTTTCAACCCACAAAGTGGAATCCAACCCAAAACATCCATTAGTATTCCAACCACAAGTGGTATTGCTCCATAATTATTTTTACCATTTAACAAAATCGCTCCAAATACAATACAACCAACGCCAAGCAACATACCTAAAAGTGTCAGACAAAGTACCGCCATACCATTCTTTTTTGTTGTATAAATTTTTTCTTCCATAGTAACCGCCTCCTAATTAGATTATCAATTTCTTTTTGATATCATTATGATATCACTATAATTTCATTTTGTAAATATATGCATTGTATTTCTAATCTAATCTTAATATACTTATAACTATCTATAAAACAAGCACTAAACTGCATAATAACTACATCAAATCATTTATCTACATAATCGTGACACAAAAAACGGACGCATTACGTAACAAAAAAAGACTAACTCTGTGCACAAAATCAACACAAAGTTAGCCTTTTTCATAATATTTTTTTATTTCACATGCTTCCATTAAGCAGCAAAGTTCATCCCTGTCCGAGATATAATTTGCACATTCCCCACCTTTGCTTACGCCTAGAGACAGAGGCTTTCTCCGACTGAATTAAACATTAAATATACTTCCACCTATAAATTCCCTGACGATAGAGTTTTTCGGAATATCTTCCGTGCTTACTCCGATAAAATAATCCAGGAATTTTAACAAACGTTTTGCTTCAATGTATTCCGGACAATCCTTTGGAATACCAAATAAAATAGGTTCAGCATACTGTTTTAACACTGCCAGTTCGTAGATCAATGCAGAGTTAAACATAACATCTGCCTGTTCCTGGAATGGAAAGATATACTGTTCCTCTCCCCTACGTACGGATGACCACATGGCAATGGTATCTTTCGCACTAATTCCACGGGTACGTGCATCTCTTACCATTCTTCGTATCAAGCGTCCATCTGTAGTTGCAATGCGATTATGTTCATCAATGTTTAGCTGAGTCAATGCACTTATGTAAATTTTAAACTTACTTTCCTTTGGCAATGAGTAAGACAATTTATCATTCAAACCATGAATTCCTTCAATTACCAATACGTCATCTTTTCCAAGTTGTTTGAATTTTCCTTTATATTCACGACGTCCTGTTTTGAAGTTATACACCGGAAGCTCAACTTTCTTTCCTTTTAGCAAATCGGTCATGTTTTGATTAAATAACTCTACATCAATCGCTTCCAGACATTCGTAATTATATTCACCATTTTCGTCCTTTGGTGTATCTTCTCTGTCAACAAAATAGTCGTCTACAGGAATTGGATGTGGTTTTAATCCATGAGCACGAAGCTGTACTGACAATCGGTGCGAAAATGTAGTTTTACCAGAAGATGAAGGACCGGCAATCATAACAAACTTCTTATCTTTTGAAGCTGCAATCTGCGCTGCAATTTCTCCCATCTTCTTTTCCTGCAATGCTTCCTGTACCAAAATGAGGTTTTGAATTCCACCGGAAGAAATCACGTCATTTAATGCACCTACTGTGTCGACGCCGAGCATTTCTCCCCATCCTTTTGCCTCTTTTAATGTTTTAAAAAGCATCGGACTATTTTTCTTATTTTCAATGATAGTAGGTGTTTTAGAATCCGGCAATTGTAGTAAGAAACCATCTTCACACAATTCCAATTTAAAGTATTTTAACATACCTGTACTTGGTGGCATGTATCCGTAGAAATAATCTCTAAATCCATCCAAATCATATACATTTACTTTTGATACACGACGGTACTCAAACAGTTTCTTTTTATCCATCATGTTATAATACTCAAACATATTTGTTGCTTCATGAGTATTTACAGAATATTTTCTAAATACAATGTCTTTTTCTACATATTCTTTCATTCGGTTTTCAATCTTATCAAGTGTATCCTGATCAATTGAAGCATCACCATCGAATTTACAGAAAATACCGGAACCAATGGAAAATTGAACTGAAACTTTTTCAACATTTTCACGTCCCATAACCGAATATATTGCCTTTAACATTACTAAAAGCAAACCTCTGGTGTATGTACGAAATCCGCTATTGTTCTCTACTGTAATGAATTCAATTTCAACGTCTCTTTCAATCTTTTTATTCAGTTCGTGTAGCTTATTGTCAACAACTGCAAGTATTATGGCTTCTTTGTAGTCACCTTGAAAATCTTTACTTACCTCCAGATACGTAGTCCCTTTCTCGTATTCCTTTGTTACTTGACCCACTGTTACTGTTACCATCTCACCCATAATACATACCTCCTTAAATTGTTGTGAAAGGATCCTTTTCCGTCGCTTTCAAAACAACAATACTTTCTCCAAAATGTGTATGCAAATACTGATACATATATTCCACCATAAAACGTTCTGTTCCAAAGTGTCCTGCATCAATAATTTGTACCCCTTGTGCCAACGCATCAATCGCTGTATGATGATCGATATCTCCTGTAATAAGCACTTCTGCTTTTTTCTTAATGGCATGTTTTACCATACTTTTTCCTGAACCAGTAGAAACAGCTACTCTGGATACCTTTTTTTCTACATCGCCGGTAATTCGAATATGTTCGTTATGAAATTTTTCTTTTACGCTCTTAGCTAAATCCAAGACTGATGTAGTTTTCGATAATGTTCCAACTTTTCCGATGCCAAGTTCGTTTCCTTCAGCATCCGTTGTGGTACATTCCAATACTTCTTCTGACTGTAAACCAATCTTTTTTGCAGCTTCGTCATTTAAAATAGCTACGTCGCAATTGGTATGCATGGCATAATAAGAAATATCATTTTTTATAAGACGAATAATTCTTCGTCCGATAAAATCTCTGTCTGTCACTCTTTTCATCCCAGAAAAAATCATAGGATGATGGGTAATCAACAAATCCACATTTTCTTTGATTGCCTGCTCAATTACCTCGTCAGTTGCATCAAGTGCCAGCATAATTTTTTTTACTTCTTTTTCTTTTGTGCCAACTAAAAGACCTACATTGTCCCATCCTTCTGCTAAGCTTACAGGTGATTTTTCTTCGATCTTATCTGTAATCTGTCTAACCTTCATATTGTGATAATGCCTCCTTGCAGTACTCCATATCAACCATAAGTTGTCTTTTCTTTTCCTCACTTTTTACGGAGGACTGTTTTGATAATTTCTCAAAAATCAACTGATTATTTTTTAATTCTTTTTGTAAAAATGCTTTCAACACTTCGTTTTTATGCTCTAACAAATACTTTCCATAACGATTGTCAAGTTCACTGGTATATGTATGTTTCGCGCCACGTTTTGCACGCATCATCACATAATATTTTCCTTCATCAAGTACCATGTTTTCTTCCACAATTCCAAAGCCAATCTGTGCTAAGAATACTCTTACTTCTTTAACCTCCGACTGTGGTTGTAACACAAGCTCATCAACCGTTTCCAACGCCTTTGGATTTCCCAAAATAATCTGTTGCATCAAAGGTCCACCCATTCCTGCAATTAAAAGGGTCTCCGCTTCTCCCGGCTCTAATTTTTTTATTCCATCAGAAAGTCTGGTCTCTATAAATCCATCCAAACCAAACTTTTTGATATTTTCTTTCGCTCTCTCTAACGGTCCCCTGTTTACATCCATAGCTATCACATGTGACGCTATTTTTTGCTCAACCATATAAATGGAAATATAAGCGTGATCACACCCCACATCAGCGACTTTTTTTCCTTTCGTCACCAAATCAACAACTGCTTGCAATCGCTTTGACAACTGTACCTGTTTTTCCATATTTATGTCCTAACTTTCTAAATAATCCTTTAATTTTCTACTTCTGCTTGGATGTCTGAGTTTGCGTAAGGCTTTTGCTTCAATCTGGCGAATACGCTCTCTTGTTACATTAAACTCTTTTCCTACTTCTTCAAGAGTTCTTGCCTTACCATCATCCAATCCAAATCGTAAGCGAAGTACTTTTTGTTCTCTTTCTGTAAGAGAATTTAGCACTTCAATCAATTGCTCCCGAAGCAATGTATAAGCTGCGGCATCCATTGGTACCGGCATATTTTCATCCTGGATAAAATCTCCCAAATGGCTGTCATCTTCTTCACCAATTGGTGTTTCCAAAGAAACAGGTTCCTGGGAAATCTTTTGGATTTCACGAACTCTTGCAAGTGGTAAATCCATATATTCAGAAAGTTCCTCCAAGGTCGGTTCTCTTCCTAAATCCTGCACCAACTGTCTCTGTGCGCGAAGAAGACGATTGATTGTTTCCACCATATGGACAGGAATACGAATCGTTCTTGCCTGATCAGCAATAGCTCTCGTAATCGCCTGTCTGATCCACCAGGTAGCATAAGTACTAAACTTATATCCCTTCGTATAATCAAATTTTTCTACAGCTTTTATAAGACCTAAGTTACCCTCCTGAATCAAATCCAGAAATTGCATTCCTCTACCAACATAACGTTTTGCAATACTTACAACCAGGCGAAGGTTAGCTTCTTCTAACTCTTTCTTAGCCTCATCATCACCTTCTGCCATACGTTTTGCCAGTTCAATTTCTTTTTCAGTAGAAAGAAGTGGTACTTTACCGATTTCCTTTAAGTACATACGTACCGGGTCATCCACTCCTACATTTTCTGATACTGCTAAATCGATTGAATCAATATCAACCTCTTCTTCTTCCTCAATTTCCGAATCATCCGGTTCCAGCAAAAGGTCATCCGTTTCCTTCTCCTCCTGAAAACGTAAAATATCGATGCCTTGTTTTTCAAGAAAATCATAGATTTTTTCCAGTTTCTTTTCATCAAGTTCTGTATCTTTGAAAAAATCCACTACCTCCTGACTTTCCAGTACGTTTTTCTTTTGTTTTGCGTACTCCAACATCTCTTTTAGTTTTTCCTGAAATTTTGCCTTATCCTCCATTGTATGCCACGTCCTTTCCCTCATCTAGTGCCTTATACCGTTTTGTAATTCTAAAGAACCACTATTGACTCCCTTTTATATGATGTACATATTTATAATGAAATATGCAATTTCTGAAGTTCAGCCTGTTCCTTCACAATTTGCTGTAATTCCTGAATGTCTGTTGCATTTCGGTTTCTAAAATCTAAACTGTCTTTTTTGATTTGACAAACCGTCTCATTTAACATTCTTTCTTTTTCCTGTAATGTAAGTTCATCATTCATGGTCTGACTAAACATAGATGCCACTTCATTGTGTTCTTCTTTGCTTTCAAATTGGTTTAATATCTTTGCCGGTTGTAATTCTCCCGCTTCTTTATATTGCTGAAACATAAGTTCCGCAACTGTTTTATAAGGTTCTTCCCTGAAATCTTCCGGTGAAAGAATATTTTCAATCTTGTGAAACAAAGAAACATCATCCAATAACCATGTGATTAGTATCTTTTGTGAAGTTTTCAAACTACTTTCTTTTCGCCGAAGCATCTTCTCCCTATTTTGCTCATTACCACTTCGTCTTTCCGGATTTGCAATCATTTGAGCGCCATATCGATTGACCAGTTTTTCCAAATCCTCTTTAACGATATGATATTTCTCAGCAATCGCTTCGATATAATTGGTTCTTTCAATCTTTTCGGTAAACGTCAGTAATTTTTTTGCAACTGCGTTGTAAAATTTCGTCTTGCCTTCCGGATCCGTCAAATCAAACTGCTGTTCCAACACTTCAATTTCAAAATAGAAACTGTTGATTGCATCGTCCAGTCGCTTTTGAAATTCATCATGCCCCAAGGCTTTGATAAATTCATCCGGATCTTTATATGGTTTTAACCGAACAACCCTGGCAGGTAATCCCGCCTCTTTTAATATTGGAATTGCTCGAAGTGCTGCCTTAACTCCGGCTCCATCGCTATCGTACAATAACAGTATTTCATCTGCATATCGTTTTAGCAAGTTTGCCTGTAAACCGGTAAATGCAGTTCCCAAAGATGCAACGGCATTTGAAAATCCTGCCTGATGCATGGAAATCACATCCATATACCCTTCACATAATATATACGTTCTACTTCTGGACTGTCTTGCAAGATTTAATCCATAAAGATTTCGGCTTTTATCAAATACTTTCGTTTCCGGAGAATTTAAATACTTTGGTTTGCCTTCTCCCATAACTCTTCCACCAAATCCGATAACCTTGCTGTTAATGTCCATAATCGGATACATTACCCGGTTCCAAAATTTATCATAAACACCGTGTTTTTCATCCCAGCTAAATAAACCGGTTTCCTTAAGTAAGGAATCTTCATAGCCTTTGCTTTTCATATACTGATATAAATCATCACTATATTTGTTGGAATATCCAAGTCCGAATTTTGTAATGGTTTCCTTTGAAAGTTCTCTTCCCTCTAAATATTCCAATGCCTGTTTTCCAACGGGCGTTCTAAGCTGATAAACATAGTATTTTGCTGCTTCTTTATTTACCTCAAGAATACGATTTTTTAAATTTGCATTTCTCCTGACTTCTTCTGAAACCTGAGTCTCCGGCAACTGCATACCACACCGGTCTGCCAGATATTTCACAGCTTCCACAAAATTGAAGTTTTCGTATTCCATTACAAAAGTAATTACATTACCTCCCACACCACAACCAAAGCAGTGGTACATCTGCCTGTTGGGACTTACGGAAAAGGAAGGTGACTTTTCATTATGAAATGGACACAAGCCCACATAATTACTTCCTGTCTTTTTTAATTTGATGTATGAAGAAATCACATCTACAATGTCATTTCTCTGTCGTATTTCCTCAATAATCTCCTCTGGATAAAACATTTTTCTTCCTTTCTACTTCCACACTTTAGGTATAAAACAATCCGTATACATACGAATGGCATAATTGTCCGTCATACCTGCCACATAATCACACACTACCTTTGGTGTAGGTTCTCCCCGCTCCATAAGTGCACGATACTCCTGTGGTAATTTATCCAAATGTTCGAGGTAATAAAAATATAAATGTTCAATCATTCTTTGTGCCTTTTGTTCCTGCCCTTTGGCTACAGGATTTGTGTAAACAGCTTCAAAAAGAAATTTTCGCATACCGCCAAGTGCCTCTGACACTTCCGGTTCCATACTGATTTCATTTTTAGCAAAACTGCTTTTAATAGTGCTTAAAATCAATGTATTTAACCTTTCGCTCTTGGAATAACCAAGAATATCACAATACTCCTTCGGAATATCGTCCTTGCAGATAATTCCTCCGCGAATAGCATCATCAATATCATGATTTACATATGCCATCTTATCAGCCAGGCGAACCACCTGACCTTCAAGAGTGGACGGATGTTTTGCTGTCTGATGATTTTGGATACCGTCTCTGACTTCCCATGTCAAATTGAGTCCATTTCCATTTCGTTCAAGAAGTTCCACTACTCGCACGCTCTGCTCGGCATGCTGAAATCCATATTCGCAGATTTTGTTTAATACTTTTTCTCCTGCATGTCCAAAAGGCGTATGTCCCAAATCATGTCCCAAGGCAATCGCTTCTGTCAATTCTTCATTTAGCCACAAACCTTTAGCAATGGTTCTGGCAATCTGAGACACTTCAAGAGTATGTGTAAGCCGTGTCCGATAATGATCTCCTTCCGGCGCTAAAAAAACCTGTGTCTTGTGTTTCAGCCTTCGAAAAGATTTACAATGTAAAATACGGTCACGATCTCTTTGATAACAACTTCGAATGGTACAGGGTTCCATATACTTTTCCCGTCCCCTTGACTGATCGCTAAAGGACGCATATTCACTTAACATCTTATGTTCTCTTTTTTCAAGCACTTCTCTAATGCATTCTGTTTTCACAAAGATCACACCCTCTTTTTTGTTCCATACATTCGTATCTTTATTGGCACAAAAGAATCTTCCAACTCTCATATCGACCAAACAAAAGAATATAATTACCTCATAATAATCTATTATAACTNNCACTGTTTTTGTGATAACTTTTTTCTGTCCATCACTCAAACGTACTGTAATCTTAATCTTACATGTTCCTTTCTTCACTGCAGTAATCTTACCTGATGAAGAAATCTTTGCAACTTTACTGTTTGAAGATGCATATGAAATTGTTGTAGCAACCTGTGCAGACTGTAACTTCAAAAGATTTGTTTCTGTAAACTTAGAAACTTTCACAATAGAAACAGGGGTCTTAACAGATACGCTTGCTGTTTTTCCAGCTTTAAGAGCAGTACTTGAAAGAGATACTTTTACGTTATCAATCAAAGAAGTAACTACTTTACTTGATGCTTTCTTTGAAAGTAATACATAAGTTCCTCCCTGTGCAATGTGCAATGTTACCCAACCATCTTTTGAAACTTTTGCAGTATCAAAAGCTACTTCTTCAAGTTTGCTTCCATTTAAACGATAAACATTTACAGCTGCATCATATGGAATTGCACTTTGTGCTTTCAAGAATACCTTAACTTTTGCATTTACAGCTAAATTACCTGCCTGACTAAACTTCACAACAGCTCCGTTTGAATTATTGCTATCCTTTGCCAAGATAGATTTTACTGCTGCTACAGAATTTGCATCTGTAACTGTACATGTCAAAGCTGTATTTGCTAATTTTGAATCAGCTACACGTTTTAAATCACTGTATGCAAATGACCAAATTGCATTTGTATTTCCTGTTGCATCTGCAGCATTAAATGTTGCTGTCTGTTTGTTTGTCTTCGCAGCCTTTAATTTTGCTGCTGTTGCCGTTTCTTCTGTTTTTTCTGCAGCACAAGTTAATACCACTGTACCACCCTTGCTGTTTGCAGGAATTGTGATTGTAACTTTACCATTTCCGGCAACTTCATATGCCTGTCCGGTATATTCATCCGTAATCAACTGTCCTGCAAAATCTTTTAACACAAGCTGAACATTCTTGTCAGTATCTTCAATATTTAAAGCAACTACAATGTTCTTTCCCTGATATGAACGCTCAAATGCAACATACTTGTCTGCATCACTTGCTGCAATTGTTTTACGAGTTCCTTTTGCAAATACTTTGCTGTACTGATTTCTAAGTGCAAGCATCTTCTTATAATGCTCTAACATTGACTGTTCTGTTGTTGAAAGATTATCAAATTTCATATCATAACGGTTTGTCTGATATGGATAATTATTTTCACCTGACAATCCAATTTCCTCACCGTAATAGATGATTGGCTGTCCTTTTGCTGTAATACTTAATGAAGCTGCAACCTTTGCTAACGCATCTGCCTGTTCTGCAGAATATGTTTTTGCAAGGTTAAACTTAAATCCGTCTTCATCGTGTGAATTAAGGAAACTTCCAAGTGTTCCTACACTGTTAAGTTTTGTATTTCTTGTAACCATCTGGCTTTCTGTTGATTCTAACTGACCATTTACGAAGTTTGTTGCCATATCGTTAAAGTTAAAGTCAAGTAACGAATCCATTCTTCCGCTATTTAACATACCGTAATCTTCTGTTGCTGATGCACCGTAGTACTCACCAATCATCTTAAATTCAGGATTAACAGCAGTTAATGCATTCTTAAATGCACTCCATGTTGTTGTATCTACGTGTTTTACAGTATCTACACGGAAGTAATCAATTGTATTTCCTTTTGCTGTTACTGCAACATCAGAAACCCATGCTTTCTGCCAGTTAATTAACTTCTCGCGAACTGCACTGTTTTCTGTTGCAAAGTCTGGAAGACCATCCTGCCATTCAAGTACGTCGTTTCCAGATACATTGTCATGGAACATACCTTCATATTTTGAACCAGCCTTATCCATATCGTATCCAGCATGGTTAAGAACTACGTCAACCATAATCTTGATACCTCTACTATGAGCTTCATCAATCATTGTATGTAATTCTTCCACTGTACCAAGATGCTTATTTAATGCTTCAAAGTCTGAAGCCCAATATCCATGATAACCACATGACTTAATATCCTTCACTGATGATGTTCTTGGCTCAATGATATTTTCAACAATTGGTGTAATCCAAATAGTATTTACACCTAAGTCTTTCAAATAATCAAGTTTTGCTGTTACACCTGCGAAGTCTCCACCATGATAGCTACTTGGTCCCTTCACGTCGTAGTCGCCAACTCCATACGCATCATTGTTTGATGTATTTCCATCATTGAAACGGTCAGTTACCATAAAGTAAATCACTGACTCATCCCAATCCTTTTCGCTTGAAGGAGTATTTACAACATTAATTTTAACCTTTGCTGTGTATTTTTTATTGAACTGATCTACAACTGTTACAGGAATTGTCTTTGATCCTAAAGATGTTGTATCAGTTACGCCAAATGTCAGACTCATAAGTTCTTTTTCAATTTCCACTTTGCTCTTTCCGCCAAGTGCTGACAAGTCAGCATAAACATCTTCTACAACTACGTCTTTATTATCAATAGCTACATTAAGTGTAGCACTCTTTCCAGCATAAATTGATGTTGCATTTGCTGTTACAGTTACCTTTGCTGAAAGATTTTTGTATGTAACAACCGAAGCACTCTTAGCTTCATTCATATTACTGTTGAATACATCAAGTGATGTTGTAGTATTACCTTTTGCATCTGTAATCTTGTAGAAATACTCATAATTTCCAGCTGTAGATGCTTTAAAGTTGTATTCATATCTCTGTGTTGTTTTGTTGTATTTCATTGTGTAGTCTTTTCCGGCTACATTTACAACAACCTTCTTTAATGAAGTCTGTGTATTCTTTAAATATAAATCTTCATCACGGTAGTAGAATTTAATCTGACTATTGTTAGGATCTAAGTCATATCCTTTTGAGTATGGAAGATACTCAACTTCTGACTGTCCTTCTGTCAATTTAACTTTTACTACTCTCTGGTTAAGTGGTGCTGAAATTGCACGGTCTCCCAAAACATCTCTTCCGATATTTGACCAGTCATCTCCAACAGGAGTTCCTCTTCTAATCAGGAAGTTTACAGTATCTGTTGACTCTGCAATAGTAAATGTTGTTGTATACTTTCCTTCAGCATTTTTTGTAAAGAAGTTAGAAATCTGATTGTATTTTGCTGTTGCATTCCATGTATACAAGTTCCAATCGTCATAATCTCCATTTGCACGTTCATACTCAACAACTACATAACGTGCTCCCGTATCAAATTCATCTGCATATGTGTCAAATGCCTTTGATGCTTCCTGTAGTACCCAGAATTCTCCTTCTGTTGCACCTGCTTTGATGTTAAGTGATCTTTGTCCTTCCTGATAATCCCAGGCACCTTTTGAACGAACGATCATATTAACAGCATCTGTTGGGAAACTATAAACTGCAGTTGCCCATACACGACCTGTTGGATCTGTGTAGTTTTCCTTGTTAAATACATAACCTGTATTATAGGCTTTTCCAACCTGTGGCCAAATCCACATATCTCTGTTTGCATAATCAGCAACATTGTCTCCATAGTAATGGATGGTGTATGTAAACATCTGACCTACAACAGATACATTATAATCAAGAGAATAATCTCCACTCTTAATAACTAATGCTACATCTTCACCTGCAAAATCCTCTGCAACTGTTAATTTATTTCCAGAAAGAGTTACTCCGGAAACGCTGCTATCTTTCAATGCATAAGTTACTTCTGCATCTGCAGCTGCCATTGCATTTGTAAATAACTGTGCTTTTGCTGGCAAATCAACAGATGTTCCTTTCTGAATCTGGATATCTGTTGCTAATTTTAATCCAGGAACAACAACAATACTGTTTCCATCATTACCATATAAAATCTTACAAAGTGGATCTGATGTCCATGAACCACCATTTAAGATAAATTTATACTGATATGCACCTGGTTTTAACGTCTTTGTCTCATATGACCATACACCCTTGTGCTCAGTATCCTCTGTCATACTTACTGCACCAGACTGCCAATCTGTAAATTCACCTGCAACCTGTACCTGAGTAACTTCTTTTGTTGCATCATAATACATAAATTTCACAGTCTGACTTCCATCAGCGTTTGTAATAATCTGTGGTGATTTTACTCCTAATGCAACTTCATCCACATCTTTTTCTACAAACTGCTGTTTTCCGTAATTAAAAGCATCTTTAATTACTTTATTGTTCTGAACAATTACATATTCGTATGTACCATCTTTATCGAAAAATTCTGCTGAGTACATTCCCTTACCAACAAATTCCGAATCGATTGTCATTGGTACTGTTTTATATCCGTACTCTGTTGCTGTTGTTGCAGTAACTTTATCTCCTTCTTTTAACTGCTTGCTGTTACTTGAAGAAGTACTCTTATAATAAACTTCTGCACCAGCTCCATCATATGGATAGAAAATCTTTACTAATCCCTTGCTGTCTACAACAGGGTTTCTTACAAATGCTCCACCGTCTCCAAACTGAGTAGTAGAAGCCGGATCTCCAAGTTTAGAAACAACTGCTCCATCTTCATCCAATGAATAGAAACTGTAGCTATAAACACCTGGTGCTGTAATTGCTGCCGATGTTGCAATATATACATAGCTTCCGTTGCTCAACTTATTCTTTCCAAGTTCAGCCTTGATCATAGATTTTTTCTCTGTTGATACAAGATTTCCTTTCACACCGATTGACATTTTATCGTCATCAGACTCATATAAAAATGTCACAGTTCCATCATCATTGTAAACCGGACTCTTTAATCCTGATAATTCCTTTTTAGGAATGATTGTATATTTTAACTCATACTTCGTATCTGCAGGATCCAAAGTGAAAATAATATCACTAACAGTCTTTACTACAAGCTCACAGTTTTTAGAAGTAGTTCCAATACCAGTCCAAGCATAATCCCACGCAAAGTTTTCAGGATCTTTCAAAGCTTTACACTGATAAGAACCTGCAGCAACATTTTTCAATTCATAAGAAAATGTTCCATCTGCATTTTTCGAAAACTTATGAGTCAAATCCGTGTTATCCCATTTTTTCCCAAGTAATGTATCTTCTCCAACCAAATAGAATTCTTCCTTTGGCTCAATAAGCTTGAATTTTTCGGCATCTGCCTTTTTTACAGGATTTTCTGTATACCAAACTCCATCCATAAAATACAAGTCACCTTTAAAGTTTTTCATAGCAACATTATACTGACTACCTGTATAATTTTTAGAAGTATTTGGCTTATCATCTAGGAATTGAAATCCCTCACAACTTCCCTTCATGTTTACGCCATACCAGTCATCTCCCTCTGAAGCTTCTGCATTTAAAGGATATACATTTACACCCCAATCTGCATTTTTTGTAACTTCAGTCGAAAGAGTTGCTGTGCCTTCCTGCCAATACTGCAAGAAAACCTTTCCCCCATACTTCTGACCTTTGTCATAGAAATGGATATTGATATCCATTCCATCTGCTGCCCTCACAATATCTGCCTTTGGCAACATAGTAATTACCATTGCGACCATCATCATAACACTAATTATGGTCTTCAATTTCTTACTCATTTTCATATGTTCTCCTTTCCTCATAAAAGCATCTAACAGTTGTCGTCCTTACACTGTTAATAATATCAAAAGGCATACGCCCACACGTTTCCAATTATACCATTTTGTGTATCAAAGTTAAAATCAAATTTGTGTATGTTTTTTTGTTCACATTGTACAATGTAATATTTACCATTTTTGCAAATCATATTTTTTCTTCCTTAGTCTTCACGTTTTCGCAACTTCAAAAAGAAAATGCCATGATGACAAAGACAATTATTAGACGGTCTTTTACCATCATGACATTTAATATCATAACAAATTAAAACAGTTCCAAATCGCTTCAAAACTACTATAAGTTAGACTTTCAGCTTTCTTTTATTCAATGTTTCTACTTTCTTTCGAATACACACATCCGCAAAAATTTTGTCGATACAATCCATATTCTTCTGATAACTGGATTGAGCGTTTATATCCTTCTTTCTTTTTAAAATCTGAAAACAAATAGGAAACCTCATATTCTTCACTCAGTTTTTTACCGATCTCATTTAATTTCTGGGCATTTTTTAATGGACTGATGGAAAGTGTGGTTGTAAAGTAATCAAAATTTTGCTGTTTTGCAACTTTCGCAGTTTCCCGAAGTCGCATTTCATAACACCGAAAGCATCTCTCTCCACCTTCCGGAACCTTTTCATAACCTTTTGCAATATCATAAAACTTCTTTGTATCGTACTCTCCTNNAACCGGGTATTTTGCAGGATATTCATGGATAAAGCGCTTTTCCTCTTCCACTCGTTTCCTATATTCCGTTTCTTCTGAAATATTGGGGTTATAATAAAACACAGTAATTTTAAAAAACTGCGATAAATATTCAATACAATAACTGCTACAAGGTGCACAACAACTGTGAAGTAATAACGTAGGCACTTTGTTTTCCTTTGTGATTGTTTCGATTTCGTTTTCAAGTATTTTTTGATAGTTTACTTTATTCATATTATTCCTCATCATATCTTGAAATATCTTTTTTCATTTTCAATAATCTGCTGGATAAAAACAGTCCACCTAAAACGATGATTCCAATAAACACATACATAGACTTTTGATTGCGTTCACCATTTTCATCGGAATTTTCAGCTTCTGTAGATAATTTCTCACCACTTATGTAACGTTGCAATGTCTGTCCCACACGGTCAAATTTATAAAATTTTGCTTCACCGTCACCAATCATTCCGTACACTAAAACAAAATCGCTTGCCGTGTCATTTTGCGGAACATATACAGCAATATTCATGTCATTTAATTTAAGCACGCTTTCCACAAATCCGTTAGGTATATCGGATGGTTCCGGTACAGGCAACACTTTCAAATTGACTGAACTGCACAAATGTAACAGTCCATCATCTCCATACCCCAACATGCATTCTGATTTGGTTTCCGGTATTTCTTCATTTTCACCCTCATCCTCATCATCCTCTGTAACTTTCGCTTCTTTGGTAACAATAATGGTATATGTTTTCGTGCAACCTTTTTTTGCAGTTACGGTGATTTTGCAAATATTGTCCCCTTCCTTTAAGTCTGTATTTCCCTCAATTTTCACCTGATCGGCTTTTAGTCTGGCTTTTGCATCAATATACAAAACCTCAGTTTCTGGCGATACCGTTACATGATACTCCTGAATATCCGTAGAAAACTCCGGCGTTAAAGTACCTTCATTTACACTTAAACTCTTTAATCCTTTGTTTTCATCCAGAGTATTCACCATTTGACTTTCGGTTATGTTTAATTTTAATGTATTCTTTGAAACCGACATTTGCTCCGATTTATTCAAAGAATACATGTAAATCGTATCACTAATGTAAACCTCCGTCGAGTCTGCTGGTGCAATTGCCCTAAACTTCATATGATATGTACACACTTGTGACTTATGTTTTAAATCACTGATAAAAATCAATCCATCACTTCCGGTTACATGACTTCCCACATCTACCAATTCAAGTACATTTGGATCATATGCCACGTATGTTTGAAAAGCTCTTACACCAGAACTTGATTCCCCCGTCAACGTTACAATAAAGCTATCTCCAACCGCATATTGATTGCTATCTGCTGAAAAAGCAACCGATGCACTAGCTGCATAGGTTGCTTTTCCTGGAACCAATACGTTCACCATTGTAAGATATACCAATAATAATATAGCTATCTTCTTCATATCCTATTCCTCACACTTAACATATGATGCTACCACATATCCTTCTAATTTCGTATCTTCAAAATCGAAGTTCACATGATACCACATAGTTCCATCCTTATCTTCCTGTCCCAAAATATTTACTAAATGTTGATCTGCAAGTTTCACCTGATTACCTTTATACTCCAAAACCTTTTGATCTGTTCCCGGTTTTACACGAACTCTCAAAGTCTGCTCTCCCGTCGAAACACGCCCTAATATTCCACCGCCTGTCACAGTTGTTGGAGTCGATGTTGGAGCAGATGTCGGATCAACTACCGTTTTATCCGTTGAATCTTTTGTCGTAGATGTAGTATCTTCTTCTGAAACAAAGGTAACATCTCTAGATAACAATATCTTGTTTGCCAAAACATAACCCTTTATTGTCTTACTCTTATATGAGAATGAAATCAACAGCCATTTTTTACAATTTGCAGTTGTCTCTTTTTTAACAACAACCGCTTTATTGTTAGGAATTTGAACCACATTATCATTGAACCACACATAATCATCTGAAATTCCAGCTGTTTTTCGAACAATTAATTTATTCTTAACTGCTACTCTGCCTTTCACTTTAGTGGATAAGGTCATCTTTACATAATCGCTCAACACATATCCTTTTAATTTTTTGCCTTTATACGAAAACGTAATATAGTACCAAACAACGCCTTTCACTATCTTTTGTTTCGTAATAACCACTTTCGTATTTTTCACCAATGCAACATCCTCATCTTTATAGGAAACTTGTGGGGATGTTTTACTTGCTTTTGTTCTTACATTTAATGCACTAGCCGTTACTTTTGCATCAATCTTAAGTCCGTTAATGGTACATGAATTAATATCTTTCACAACATTTGTGCTTGTGGTTGTCGAAGGTAAAGCTGTTGCGGTTGGTGTAGCTGTGGCACTTGTTTCAACACTTTCTTCACTCTTAATTTGAATGTAAAACTTGCTACTGTAACCAATAAATGTAACATTATTGTAAACAAACTGTACTTTATAAAACGAACCCTCTTCTCCAAGAATATCTACAACATCATCCTTGTAAAGATACACATACTTATCATTGTACTTTAATTGATCATAAGATGTACCAGGTCCCGTTCTGACATTCAAACTATCTGCCACTACTACTCCTTGTGGAGACACCGAGTCAGCAAAAGACACATTATTCACCCCTAAAAAGAATACTATAGCGAAAAATGCAATCGCACAAACTATACCACATCTTTTTTTCATACTGTCAATCATTTTTTTCATTCCTTTCCCTCAACGAAAGTGTTTAAACTATATTTTTTATTAATCTCTATACCCAAACACTCCTATTTTCCCAAATATTCATTATGCTTCATCAATTGCCTTACCGATATCATTTCTCATATATTTATTTTCAAAAGAAATCCATTCAGTTGCCTTATAAGCATTGGCTCTTGCTTCTTTCAAGTCTTTTCCTTTGGCTGTAACTCCAAGAACACGTCCTCCGTTTGTTACAATACCTTCTTCTGTCTGTTTTGTACCGGCATGGAATACATAATATCCATCTTTATCTTTGAATGTATCCAATCCTGAAATCAACTTACCTTTTTCGTAGCTTTCAGGATATCCGTCTGATGCCAAAACAACGCAAACTGCAGCATTATCCTGGAATTTCAAATCAACCTGATCTAATTTTCCATCGATACATGCTTCCATCACGTCAATGATATCATTTTCCATTCTTGGAAGCACTACCTGTGCTTCAGGATCACCGAAACGAGCATTGTATTCAAGGACTCTTGGACCATTTGCAGTTAACATCAAACCAAAGAACATGATACCTACAAAATCTCTTCCCTCTGCCTTCATAGCATCCATAGATGCCTGATAAATATACTTATGACAGAATTCATCTACTTCTTTTGTATAGAATGGACTTGGTGAAAATGTTCCCATACCACCAGTGTTTAATCCCTGGTCTCCATCTTTTGCTCTCTTGTGGTCCTGTGCGCTTGTCATAGGTGCAATGTGAGTTCCGTCACAGTAGCAAAGAACTGACACTTCTCTACCTGTCATAAACTCTTCAATAACAATCTTGTCTCCTGCTGAACCAAACTGCTTATCTAACATAAGTGTTTTTACACCGGCTTTTGCTTCTTCCTTTGTATTACAGATTAATACACCTTTTCCAAGAGCAAGTCCATCTGCCTTTAATACGATTGGGTAGTTACTTGTCTCCAAATAAGCAAGTGCATCTTCTGAAGAAGTAAATGTCTCGTATGCAGCTGTTGGGATATTGTATTTCTTCATTAAGTCTTTTGAAAATGCCTTAGATCCTTCCAAAATAGCAGCGTTCTTTCTAGGTCCAAATACACGAAGTCCTCTAGCCTCAAATACATCAACAACTCCAGCTACCAACGGATCATCCATACCGATAATTGTTAAATCAATCTTCTTTTCTTCTGCAAAATCTGCTAATTTTTCAAGTTCCATTGCTCCAATGTTTACACATTCTGCAATCTGTGCAATACCGGCATTTCCAGGTGCACAATAAATCTTATCTACTCTTTTGCTCTTTGCAACACTTGTTGCGATTGCATGTTCTCTTCCGCCACTTCCAACGATTAATACTTTCATAGTTATTCTCCTTTTCGTCTATATCTATGTAGTTTTACTTACTTCTTACTAATTTATCTACCACTTCAATCTTGTCATTGGCAATTAAATTGATAGCTTCCGGCAAAATGTTCCACTCTGCCTCTTCCATAACTCTTTTTTGAAGTACTTCCGGTGTATCTCCTTCTTGTACATAAACTGCTTTTTGTAAAATGATCGGACCTGTGTCTGTTCCGTCATCTACAAAATGTACCGTAGCTCCTGTTACCTTGTTTCCTCTTGCAAGAACTGCCTCATGTACTTTTAGTCCATAAAAACCGTCTCCACAGAACGAAGGAATAAGAGATGGATGAATGTTAATAATACGATTTTCAAAGGCATCCACCACATTTTTAGGTACAATGACCAAATATCCTGCGAGCACGACTAAATCTACCTGATACTCTTTAAGAGAATCTAATAAAGCGTCATTAAATTCTTCTCTTGTTGCGTAATCTTTTGGCGAGATACATACTCCTGCAATTCCATGTTTTTTTGCGCGTTCCAACGCAAAAGCATCTTTTTTATTGCTGATAACAACTGCAATTTCTGCATTTTTAATGGTGCCGTTTTCAATCTTATCAATGATTGCCTGTAGATTTGTTCCGCCACCCGAAACTAATACAGCTAACTTCATACTGTATCCTCCTATTCTAAAAAGTGAGAACACCGAACCAACTGAAAGCCCGATGTTCCCATCTGTATTTCTTATTAAAGTAATGTTACGCCCTTATCTCCGGCTTTCACTTCACCTACAATATATCCTGTCTCGCCTGCTGCCTTAATGAGTGATAATGTCTTATCCACATCCTCAGGAGCAACTGCGATCATCATACCAATACCCATGTTATATGTATTGTACATCATCTGTTCCTCAATGCTGCCTTCCTGCTGTAACATTTTGAAAATTGGAGGAACTTCATAGCTTCCCTTGTTAACGAAAGCTCTAATTCCTTCTGGTAACATTCTTGGAATATTTTCATAGAAACCACCACCGGTAATATGGCTACAAGCTTTTACTGTAACTCCACCAGCTTTGATTTCCTTCATAGCTTTCACATAAATTTTAGTAGGTGTAAGAAGTGCTTCACCTAATGTCTGTCCGCCAAGAGATTCTAATTTATTGTTCAAATATTGTGACTTAATAGTAAATACACGACGAACCAACGAATATCCGTTACTATGGATACCTGAAGATGCGATACCGATAAGCACATCTCCTTCTTTCAAATCTTTACCTGTAATTAAATCCTTCTGATCTACGATACCAACTGCAAATCCAGCTAAGTCGTACTCATCGATTGGATAAAATCCTGGCATTTCAGCTGTTTCTCCACCAATCAATGCAGCTCCGGACTGAATACATCCTTCAGCAACACCACTAACGATAGTAGCAATC
>LXOW01372145.1_pt1 | contig 20852 bp, 16 predicted proteins | sample 1368591 | NCBI WGS metagenome assembly LXOW01 (sample SAMN04884650, study PRJNA319009) | bovine gut metagenome | isolation source: Cow rumen | host: Bos taurus | place: Italy: Legnaro (PD) | collected 2014-07-09
TTTTTTCTTCCTGATTTGTTGTTTCTGGAATGTCGTTTTTTCTAATAAGGATCTTTTCGCATTTTTCCCGTAATCCAGGTGAGAGCCTGTATAGCACGGCTATGCAGAATATGGCCAGGAATACAAGCAAGATACGCTCAAAGACATATTCTGGAACGTTTGGGCAAATGTATTTAAACAGGAAGGAAATAATAAAGAAAACGGCCAACGCACCAAAAAAAACAATCACATCCCTAGTGGGAAGATCTGGTTCTGGAGCAGGTATATGCCTGTTTTCCTGTGCCCTTGTTTCAATCTTCTTGTCGTCAGAGAGTGTTTGTTCACCCGTATTGTCGGAAATAAGCTGTTTTTTTCTTTTCTTTGCCATTTCTTACGCCTTTTATTCGGATTTTTTACCGAAATCTATCATTTTCCTGCGTTTTCACATATAATTTTACAAAATTAGGCATACTTTTTTCATTATTTTGAATGAAAACACTTTAAAAATAAAAAAATTTGACAAAGACGGGCTGAAAATTGCTATAATATTTATGTAGTTAAAAATTCGCCAGTAGCTCAATGGTGGAGCATTCGGCTGTTAACCGAAGGGTTGCTGGTTCGAGTCCAGCCTGGCGAGCCAAAAAAATCCGCATTGAAGCGGATTTTTTTATTTTTATGGCAATATAATCGCACATTTCCTGTTATCTTATCACTAAAAGTCAGGTTTTTCCTGCTTGTCAGAATTAATCTTACTACGAGGAATAGAGGAAATTCCCTAATTCTTACCGTCTTGTCGCCCTGGCTTTTTCCCTCTCGGAAAGCAGGCATTGCTTGAAGTCCTTCGCATTTATTATGTTCGGCACAGGAGCGTTCATCTGCCCTGCCCCGTTTACCGTGACGGTGGAACAGTCAAAAATCCTGCCCCATACGGTCTGGTCAAGCTGTACGCTTTCCACCATGTCTATGTTCATCTCGAATGTCTTTCGCCATATAAAGCCAAATTTGCATATAACACGCTTGTTGGTTATGGCAAGACATGTGCAGAAACTTTCAATAAGTGCCTTGCACAATGCGATAGTGAACAGTATCAGTGGAATTGGTATTACGAATGTCACATATCCAGGCTCTGTTTTTGCCGTTATATAGAGGAGAACAAGCGTGATTATGCCCAAAAACACCGTCGGAATCCATATTTTCCAGTGAATATGGCATATAAATACAACCTTCTCGCCGTAGATAAGGGCATCCCTTATGTATGCCGGTATGTATCCATCGTAATCCTGTTCGGTTTCTCCCGTTGTGTTGCCGTATCTTGTATCATTTTCGTCGGAATTTGGCACTGCGACGGCGTTTTTGCCACCTGTAAGGCTGAATCCACATTCAGGACAGAATTTGAATGACTGGTCCTGTAGCTGATGCCCACATTCAGGGCAGAATTTTGGTTTGTTTTCTTCCATTTCACTTCTCCTCGTTGACGCTGTAGAAATTTCTTGCTATGTCAATTTCATTGTTCTCGTTCTTAAGAAAGAATTTCGCACTGAAAAACACTCCGCCATGCACGTTTGCACGGCCTTCAATGTCCCGCAGCTGTTTTTCCAGCTCGCCAGGCTTCCAGCCAGCTGATTTCGCAGAATGTTTGTACAAGGCAAGTCCTATATACAGTTTTGTCTTTCCCTGTCCTTGTTTTAGCGTTTCCTGCTCCCACCATTCCAGAAGAGACCCGTAGGGAGCAGTCTTGTGTCCGTAATGCCAGTAAATCTGTGGCATTATGTAATCTATCCAGCCATTCCTGATCCATTCCCTTGTATCGGCATATAGCTTGTCATAAGCCTGGAATGCGTCAGTCGGTGATCCGTCAGGAACCTCATCGCTCTTGTTTCTCCATATACCGAAAGGACTTATGCCGAAAGCGACATCCGGCCTTTCCTTCTTTATTGTCTCATGCAGCTGTCCTATCAGCTTGTTGACCTCGCTTCTACGCCAGTCCGCCTTTTCAAGATTTCCGCCAGCTGCAAGATATGCCTGATAATCGTTCTCGTCGGGAAATTCCGCATCCTGATTTCCCTCTCTTACCGGGTATGGATAAAAATAATCATCAAAATGTATGCCATCGACCTTGTATTTCAACAGTTCCCGTATTATCTCGGCGTTATGATCGCGGGATTCCTGTCTTGTAGGATTGTAATACTTCTTTCCTCCGTATTCCAGTATTATCTCAGGATGCTTTTTCGCATAACTGTCCTCTGCGAGTTCCATTGTGTTATTGTTTGAGACACGGTATGGATTGAGCCACGCATGGAATGACATTCCCCGCTTATGCGTTTCCCTTATCATAAATTCCAGTGGATTGTAAAAAAAGCCGGGTCTTTTGCCCTGTTTTCCCGTCAGATAGTAGCTCCACGGGTCAAGCCTGCTCGGCCAGAACGTGTCTGCCGTAGGCCTTACCTGCATAAAGACCGTATTTATGCCTGCCTTGCCCAATGCGTCCAGAAGATCCGTATATTCCTTTTTCTGCTCGTCTACGGAAAGGCCAGGCTTGCTGGGATAGTCTATGTTTTCAACAGTGGCTATCCATGCTCCCTTCATTTTGTCCGGCAACGGAATTGCCGTATATTTCCTATGCGGTATGCAGGCAATTGCCGTTATTGCCGTACATACAAGTATGGTAATCAGTATGTTCTTTCTGCTGAATAATTTGTTCATAAGACAATTATATAATATATGCCTTTTCTATGTTCCTCATTTTTGCTATAATCATATTATATTTATTGAAACGCTGGATAAAATGTGGCAAAGGCCCATTCCGGATTCTATCCTGTACAGGAACAAGAACAAAACGGCGTTTCTTTACAGAGGATTACAAATGAAAAAGAACATTCATCCGCAATACAATATATGCCAGGTGACTTGTGCCTGTGGAAATACCTTTACCACACGCTCTATAAAGTCGGCAATAAAGGTTGAAATCTGCTCCGCCTGCCATCCTTTCTTTACAGGAAAGCAGAGATTTACCGACACCGCTGGCCGCGTTGACAAGTTTATGAAGAAATATGCGGCAACCGAGGGCAAGACAGTGGAACGCAAGGCCAAGGCTGGACGTGTTTCCAAGGTAGCACCAAAGCATTTTGCCAAGGAAAAACCTGTTGAGGTGCCAACAAAGGCAGATCTGAAGAAGGCAGCGAAGCCAGAGGCTGCCAAGGCAGAAGCTCCCAAGACAGAAGAAGCGAAATAGCCTTTTTGCTCATTGCAGGCGTTTCCCGTTCGTAAATATGGGAAACGCCTGCTTTTTTTATGCTGTAAAATATGCCATTAATGATTTTGTTTTGATACGGATAAGACTATGCTGGAAAAGGAAATTGCCGCGATAAAGAGGGAGGCTGACGAGCTGGAATCACGTCTTTCGTCAGGTGAGCTTACCACGGACGAGCTGCGTAAGTTCTCAAAACGTCATGCCGAATGTAATACAATACTTGAAACCGCAAGGGAACTTGAATCCGCCTTGAAAAATGCGGAGGAAACCCGTCAGGCGGCCAATGATCCCGACAAGGAGCTTGCGGAGCTTGCCCAGATGGAGCTGCCGGAGGCGGAGGCCAGGGCGGCGGAACTGGAAAAGAAATTGCAGCTGTTAATCATTCCTCCTGATCCTGACGATGAGAAAAATGTGTTTCTTGAAGTTCGTGCTGGAGCTGGGGGAGAAGAATCCGCACTCTTCGCAGCTGAGCTTATGAGAATGTATGTGCATTTCGCACAGGGAATGGGCTTTCATGTGGAATTGCGTGATTCGTCGGAATCCGGTCTGAAGGGCATGAAGAGCGCGGTATTGTACATTTCCGGGGACAAGGTTTACTCCTGGTTCAGATACGAGGGCGGCGTACATCGTGTACAGCGTGTGCCAGAGACGGAAGCGTCTGGACGCGTCCACACTTCAACCGTGACAGTTGCCATAATGAAGGAAGCCGACGAGGTTGACATTGTAAAGATTGACCCCAGGGACATTCGTCTTGAAACATGCCGTAGCGGGGGACATGGCGGTCAGAACGTAAACAAGGTTGAAACCGCAGTACGCATAGTGCATATTCCGACGGGAATTGTCACTCAATGCCGCGAGGAACGCTCGCAGGGGCAGAACCGTATGAAGGCAATGGCCTTGCTGGCTTCCAAACTTCAGCAGATGAAGGAAGAGGAGGCTGCCAAAAGTTCCGCTGGGGAACGCAAGAAACAGGTTGGCACGGGCGACCGCAGCGAGAAGATACGCACATACAATTTTCCACAAAGCCGTGTGACTGATCATCGTATTTCAAAATCCTGGCATAACATTTCCGAGATAATGGAAGGCGGCATAAGGGAAATGCTGGAAGAAGTCAGGCTGGAAATAGGCAGGCTGAACAATGAAGGCTCATCAGCTGCTTGAAAGCGGCATTTCAAGACTGAAGAATTGCTGTATAGACGAGCCGGAGGCTAATGCCCAGTGGCTGCTCGCATACGCCATGGGCAGAAAACGCCTGGAATTGCTGGCAGATATGCAAGTTGAGGTGGATTCTGAACAGCAGGACAGGTTTGAGCGATATATGCGGCAGAAGGAGCAGGGAATGCCCCTCGCATATATAGTTGGAACACAGGAATTTATAGACATTACTCTTAAAACGGATAGCCGCGTACTCGTTCCAAGACCCGAAACGGAAGAGCTTGCGGAATACGCATACAGGTTTGCCCTAAAATGGACTGAAAAGGCCGGAAAAGGGGCAATAATGCGTGTCTTGGACTATGGCAGTGGCAGTGGGGCGATAGGATTTTGGCTTCTGACAAGGATTCGGAATATGAAATTGATTTCCGCTGACAAATCTTCTGACGCGTTGGATTGTGCCAGGGAGAATGCGGAAATCCTAGGCATAACTGACCGCATAACATTTGTTCAGACTGATTCTCCGGAAAAAATACAGGGAAATTTTGATCTGATAGTATCAAATCCTCCATATATCCCGTCGGACGTGATTCCTGGTCTTGCCCCAGAGGTATTGTGTGAGCCGCATATAGCCCTTGACGGTGGCAAGGACGGTCTTGACGTGGCGAGACTGGTATTCCGGGAAGCTGGCCGTCTTCTGGTTTCCGGAGGGGCATTGTTTATGGAAATGAGCGGTGGCGATCCGGAACGACTGAAAGGGGAATGTATGCCGAGGATTCTCCTCAGGACATGGAAAGACATATCATTCCTCGAGGATTTTAGCGGAAAAAAGCGTTTTCTATATGCCGAAAGGGTCTGATTCCGTATAAGAAAGGCATAAAAAGGACTTGAAAATGGATTTATTTGTTATCAATGGTGGAAGGACACTTTCCGGCGAGACGAGGATAAGCGGCTCAAAAAATGCGGCATTGCCAGTTCTTTTCGCATCACTTCTGACAAGGGAACGCTGCGAGGCACGCAATGTCCCAGAACTGCGGGACGTGCAGTCCGCCTATGAGCTGCTGAATTATCTGGGCAAGAACTGCTTTTACGGATATGGCACATTCGTATCGTCGGAAAATGCTCCGATAAAGGCGGAAGCCCCATACAATCTGGTTCGTAAAATGCGTGCCTCCGTCCTTGCGGCAGGGCCGCTTCTGGCACGATTTGGTCATGCGAGGTTTTCCCTTCCTGGTGGCTGCACAATAGGAGTGCGTCCAATAGACATTCATCTTGAAGGATTCAAACAGTTCGGTGCGGAAATTTCCTATAACAAGGGTGATGTAGTACTGTCTTCAAAGAAACTTCATCCGGCAGAGATAAGGCTGCGTTTCCCAAGCGTAGGTGCGACGGAGAACCTTCTTATGTCCGCCGCATTGATAGATGGCGAATCCGTCATAGAAAACTGTGCCAAAGAGCCGGAAATAGAGGATCTGTGTGCCGTCCTTGTCAAAATGGGGGCGGAGATAGACGGGGCAGGCACGGACTGTATAAAAATCAGAGGCAAGGCGGAACTTGGCGGATTCAGGCATGACATAATGCCGGACAGGATAGAGACAGGAACATTCATGCTGCTTTGTGCCGCCGCCGGAGGCCGCATAACGCTGACTGGTGCGGACAGCAAGCCCCTTGCGGCATTGACAAGGGCAATGCGAAAGGCCGGGGTAAAAATAACGGCAGGCAAGAATTATATAACGGTTGATTCCCCTGTAAGCCGTCCAAAACCGGTTGACATAACCACGAAACCGCATCCCGGATTTCCGACGGATCTGCAGGCCCCGTGGATGGCATTCATGGCACAATGTTCCGGTGCTTGCACTATAAACGAGAAACTATTTGAAAACCGGTTTATGCACGTGCCTGAACTGGCAAGAATGGAGGCGGACATAACCGTTTCCGGCAGCAAGGCATACATCAGGGGTGTTCCCGGCCTCATGGGCGCGCCTGTGATGGCATCAGACCTGCGTGCAGGCGCGGCATTGGTAGTGGCTGCCGCCGCCGCAAGGGGAACGACGGTAATACGCCGCATATACCACATAGACCGTGGATACGAGAAACTGGAAATGAAATTGCGTGATCTGGGCGTGGACGTACGTCGCCGCAAGGACGAGGCCGAACTTGCCTCCGCCGGAGAAGACGGCTCGTTTCCAGTTAGCAATGAGCAATGAGAAATTAGCAATTGAGGAAATTTCCTTAATCTGACTTTTTTGTACCTTTTAAATAATGTTACCGATCGGTTACTTTTTAAAAAGGCTTTTTTTGCAGATTATTTTTATAAATCTATATCAGCACAATAACATACGTCAAGAAAATACACTCCGTATCAATTCTGGAGATTCTTTATAGAGATATGCAAAAATGAGAACCCCTGACTTTTTTCGTGTTCCAGCAAGGCAGATAATAATCAGATTGCTTGGTATTCTGTTTGCCTCGGCATGGTTTGTATTCGTTATATGTCAATGGCTTGCGAGGCCTGAGAATAGTTATTCAATAACTGGTGGCATACAGATAATTTGGAATTTCCTTGCTGTTGGAATATGGCAGGGAGTAGGACAGTACTTTTTGGAAAATCTCGTATATAATTCCAGCCTGATGTTTCTTGCGTCTTTTCTTGTTTTGGCAATGTACGGATATGGCAGGTTTTGTCTTCTAAAATTCCTGAACAGTGAATATGCCCCTGTTGAAAAATTTATTTTCTCGTCTGCCCTTGGAACAGGCATAATGGGAAATATCGTCTTGCTCCTCGCTGCCTGCCATATACTTTTCAAACCTGTACTGCTTATTACCGTTGCCTGTGGAATAGTGCTGTTTCTTAAATCTGTCAGGTCATTCCCGATTGAAAAACCTTCCTGTCCTGATTCAACAGTAGGTTTCATTAAGGAAAAAATATGCAAACTATCCCTGTTTGATATTTGCCTTCTATTGATAATATTCTCCTCATTGCTGATGTGTCTTTTGTCAATATTTACGCCGGATATGCGGGACGACACATTGAACTATCATTTGTCCGTGCCGGCATGGTATCTTATGAATCATGGCATAGTGGATATGCCCCATAACATATACTACAATCTTTTTGCCCTTTATGCGTGTGTATATGCGGCGGCAATGGGAATATCTGACTACATGTTGCCGAGGGCGGTAAATTTATTCATTGTAATTTCCTGCACGCTGATTATGCCCGCATATCTTGCTGGCAGATATTTTGGAAGAAAATACATATTGCCAACGCTCGCGATAATATGTGCGACATATCAGTTTGATGAGATGGCATTTCTTACAGGGTCGGATTCTTTTAGTGTCTTTTTTGTTCTGGCAATGATTTCCGCGGTCCTTGTTCACAAGCAGGGAGACAGGAGGACACAGTTTCTTGCTGCCATTTTTGCAGGATTCGCAATGGCGACAAAGGCTACGTCAATAGCGTTCGTAATCCCTGCGATGGCTATAATGTTTGCAGCTAACGGTATCAAGACAAGGAAAAATTTGAAGAATGTTTTTGTTTTCGTGTCAATAGCGTCATTGCCAGTAATACCATGGCTTGTCAAAAACCTAATTTTCCGGGGAAATCCTTTTTTTCCTTTTATGACTGGTATTTTTGGATTAAGCCCCGAATATGACCCTGTCCTGATCAGACATTTCAAGAATGCTACCAATCTGCTTGCAGGCCATTCATTCCATGCCTTTAAGACGATGTGGAACATATTTTTTGCCACCCATACGGGATACAATATCCTTGCATCGCCTTTTATGATAGCCCTTGCCGGATTTGTTCCATTTTGCTTGAAAAAAACTTGTGATGTTCGTCAGAAGCAGATAATGTTTTTTGCCCTGTTGTCTTTTGTGTTAATGCTGCCATCGTCGGGAATTTTTAGGTTTTATCTGCCTGTTTATGCGGTCATGGCTATCTTTTACGCATATTGTCTGTATGATGCGCAGGAAAGACATTGGCTGATAAGGCTTCCCCTCGTGTTGACGCTGGCATTTTGCCTTGTGCCATCTGTATTCATGTTCAAATATCATGCATTTTATGAAATTCCCGCCGGAAATATGACAAGGACACACTATCTGCGGTCAAGGTTTGGCTATACGGACGCTGTACTATGGGCAAATGCGAATATTCCTGAAAAATCAAAAATACTTATAAGCGACCTTATAGGACGTTCCTTTTATTGCGAAAGGCCTTACTTTGTGTCATCCTTGTTTGACAAGTACTGGCATGAAACCGCATTAAGTGGCAACGAGAATCCTGAAGAAATACTCGCCATAATGAGAAAACAGGGATTTACGCATATACTGCGTAATTCCGACAAACTGGATTTTTCCCCATCACTTACCGAATACAGGCATAAGAGAAGGAATGAGCGGTCAATAAACGGTATAAGACAGTTTGCAAAAAAATATCTCAGGCCGATGTATGTTTCTCCTCTGGATAATACCGTTGTTTATGAAATTCTTTATGAAGCCCTTGACAAAAATTAAAACATTGGCTATACTATCACACGTGTAAAAAAATTCAGGAGGGCTTTCAAATGAAAAAAACTAAGAAAAATCTTACTGAGCTTGTATTCATTCTGGACCGCAGCGGTTCAATGGGCGGTCTGGAAAGCGACACGATTGGTGGTTTCAACTCAATGATTTCAAAAAACAAACAATCAGAGGGAGACGCCATAGTGACTGTGGTTCTGTTCAACCATGACATAAAGACGCTTTATGACAGAATTCCGATAAAGGATATTCCTGAAATGACTGAGAAGGATTATCAGACGAGCGGAACTACTGCCCTCATAGACGCGATAGGTACTACAATTGATCGTATTGAGAAGATACACAAGGAATCCAAAAAAGAGGAAGTTCCCTCCAAGACAATGTTTGTAATAACGACGGACGGACAGGAAAATTCCAGCAAGGAATATTCCAGTACGGACGTAAGGAAAAAGATAAGCCGTCTTAAAGAGGGCGACAAATGGGAATTTATGTTCATAGGTGCGAACATAGATGCCGTAGAGACAGCGGGACATTTCGGAATAGATGCTGACCATGCGGCAAATTACAAGTCTGACAAGGCAGGAACGGCAGTCCTTTATGACGCAATGGCGGAAGCGGTTATGTGCTGCATGGCAGAGCCGCCGGATCTTGCCAAATCCCAGGAATGTTCCAAGCCAAGAAAATCCTCCTGGAAGAAAAAACTGGAAGATGATCTGAAAAAACGTAGCTAACAGACAGTTGTAATATTAGGCAATAATGAAAACGCGGAAAAAACAAAATTTTCCGCGTTTTGTAAAGTAAGAAGTCCGCATTTTGAAAATATAAATACCGCAAAATGTAAAATCTGTTTTCCGCATTTTTAAAGTATAATACCCACAAAAACAAAATAAAAAGTCCGTATTTCCAATTAGCAATTCAGGAAATTCCTGTTTTTTAACCGTTCACTGCTACTGGACAATTTTATTGAAAATAATTTTCAGGCCGTCCAAATCAGCATTGATTCCTGTCATATTTTACTGTAAAAATGGCTGGAATAAATTATTCAATTCAAAATGCTTGTCAAAATGAATTGAATTGATTATAATAAGTATTAAGGAGGTTTTTCCGATGCGTTTTTCTGAAACTGAAACTGTTGAATTGAAATCAGAGTATACAGAAGATATAAAAAAGGAAATTATCGCATTCGCCAACACTCGTGGCGGGAAAATATACATTGGTGTCGCAGATAACGGTAATGTATGCGGCATTCCGGATTCCGATTTTACCATTCAGCAGGTTTCAAACGCGGCAAGGGACAGCATAAGGCCTGATATTACAATGTCCCTGCGTTATAATATTATAACTGCGGATAAAAAACAGATTATTGAAATTGAAGTGCAGTGCGGTACACATCGGCCTTATTATCTTGCCGCAAAAGGACTTCGCCCGGAAGGCGTATTTGTTCGTCAGGGAACTTCTGCCGTGCCTGCCTCCGATACGGCAATAAGACAGATGATAAAGGAAACAGACGGCGATAATTACGAGGATATGCGTTCCCTGAATCAGGAACTTACCTTCGTCAAGGCAAAAAAGGAATTTGAATTGCGTGGCCTTAAGCTGGGGCAGCCGCAGATGAAATCCCTTGGCATTATTGATGGCGACGGCCTTTATTCAAACCTTGCCCTTCTTCTGTCAGACCAGTGTCCGCATATTATAAAGGCGGCTACTTTCAGCGGTACAGACAGGGAAAATTTCCATGACCGTGCGGAATTTGGCGGTTCCCTGCTGCAGCAGCTTGAAGACGCGTACGCCTATATGAATTTAAGGAACAGCAATTCCGCAGCATTTGACGGGCTTTTGCGGATTGACCGCAAATCATATCCTGACACGGCTCTAAGGGAAGCACTGCTTAATGCCGTGGTTCACCGCGATTATTCCATTTCAGCCGGAACGCTTCTTGGCATTTATTCAGACAGAATGGAGATTGTCTCGGTAGGCGGTCTTGCTGGCGGGCTGTCCTATGAAGATATAATGCTTGGCGTTTCATGCAGCCGGAATGAAAAACTTGCCGGGGTTTTCTACCGTCTGCGGCTTATAGAATCCTACGGCACAGGAATAGGCAAAATAATGGGTGCTTACAGGAATCACAAGGCAAAGCCTTTAATACAGGTTTCACCGGGTGCGTTCAAAATTACCCTGCCGGATATGAATTTCATTTCCACTGAAAATTCCGTTTGTAAGGACAATTCCACTGAATACGATATGAAGATAAAAACGAAAGAGCAGGTTCTGCAGGAATTGTTCAGGCGGAAAACTGTCCTGACAAGGGCTGAAATTGAGGAATACCTCGGCTTTTCCGCCTCTACCGCAGTACGTCTGCTGAACAGTCTGCTGCAGAAAGGGCTTATAAAAAGCAAAGGAAACGGAAAGAATAAAAAGTATATCCGCAGTTTCAATTAGCAATTAGCAATGAGCAATTAGCAATTGTGGAAAATCCCTTATATCGTCATTGCGATGAGCGTTAGCGAAGAAGCAATCTTATAAGCCCATTCCTTAAAAGCAGTTCAAACAAACCAGCCAAAAAACAGCGATGTGCTTTCATGCACAGCCGCTGTTTTTCATTGTCAAAACAAGCGGTTTGGCAAAACCCTCCCGCCTTGTCCGGGAGGGTAAACCTTTTTTATATATAGGGGATTACATGAAAATCTATACNNGCGCGGCGGAAAAAATTTGGCAAGCTGGCGCGCGCAATTGTTTTGCCATAATAGAAACAAGAAAAGACTTGTAAAAATTTACTTGTCTTTTTTTGCGTTATGTATTATAATGTGTAAATTCTCGTAGTAAAATCGTGTTTTGCGCCATTGCCTTAAAATTTTAATAAGGAAGCATTTTATGACAAATGAGGCAGCAAACGAAACAAAGTTTTACGAGGCTTTGAAAGTTGTTTTCACAGGCGAAAGCATACAGGNNGATTTTTTTGACCATCTTTACTCATTTTTCAGCAAATATTTCAGTGAAAGCGGCAGTGTTTATTACTGTAAAACAGCTTACGCAGACAAAAAATATGAGCGTGTTTACACAGACAATAAAGATGTGATTCTATTCTGGAAAACCAATATGCTTTATTATGTCAAAAGCGACATAATGTATAAAAATATCATTGTTGAGGTTGAGCAAGAAGTGCAAAAAATAAAATTTGCTTTTGACTGTTCAGACATTCAGGGCAAGCAGAACAATGAGAAGAAAGAAATAATTTTTGATTACATTGGCTTTGACATTCCTAAATTTATAGATAGGGAAAAATCCGGGTGCCATATACTAAAAGTCTCCTATTCTCAAAATGGACGTAAAACCAAAACGGACAAAATTGCAAAAAAAGCAGAAATAAACGAGGAGATTATAAAAAAAGCCATAAATGTTTTCAAAAAACAGGCCTCCGTTGATTTTTTCATAAATAAGGATGCAAAGAAGTTTTTGAAAGAGCAGCTTGACCTGTACATTCACCAGGTATTTATTGACAATGAAAATGAATTTGACGAAAGAACACTGAAAAGGTTTAAAGTTTTTAAAGAATTTGCGATAAAACTCATAGACTTTATTTCACAGTTTGAAAATGAGCTTGTTAAAATTTGGAATAAGCCAAAATTTGTCCTTAACAGCAATTATGTAATAAGCATTGACCGTCTGAATAAAGAAATTGTTGATAAAATATCAGATAGCGCAGGCCTTAAACAGCAAATAGAAGAATGGCAGACATTGGGCATTGTTGACGAAAATTTTGATTTTAAAACAAGGGACTTGTCAAAATATGCGCATTTGCCCATAGATACAAAATATTTTAAAGAACTTGAAGCAGAAATTCTTGCCCAATTTGATAATTTGGACGATGCTCTTGACGGCAGGCTTATACATAGCGAAAATTATCAGGCTTTGAACACTCTAAAAGACAGATACAAAAGCCAAATACAGTGCATTTACATTGACCCGCCGTTCAATACGGGAAAGGATTTTTTGTTTATAGACAATTATCAAGAATCTACTTGGCTGAATATCATTGATGATAGATTAAACATAGCAAAGTTATTTTTAAGAGAGGATGGCAATATATATTTGCAATTAGACCATATAGAAGAACATTTAGGGAAAATACTTTTAGATAAACATTTTGGTTTGGAAAATTATATGGCTAAAATTTCTTGGAATACGGGGGATAATATTTCAGGTTTTAAATCTAAGGCAAAGAATTGGATACGCCAAAGCGATTATATTCACTANNTCAGAGAAAGGAAGTTTTGAGTTAGGTTGGTTGGATTTTTTAGGAAAAGATAAAAACAATCTATATGTTGAGAAATGGAAAGATGGGAGATATATCTGCGAAAAAATTACTGGTGTTGATGTTAAACCAAAAGGCACAATTTGGAATGATATTTTTTCTATGCAATATAGCGAACCTAGAGAAACTGAAAGTTTATCGTTTGTTAGCAATCAAAAGCCTGAAAATTTGCTAAGGAGAATAATTCAGACATCTTCAGAGGAGAATAATTATGTATTTGATTTTTTTAGTGGTAGTGGCACAACCTGTGCTGTCTCCCATAAGCTACATAGAAAATATATAGGAGTTGAAGCAGGGAATTATTTTAGTGAAACATATACTGATGTTATAGAATTAAATAAGCAAAAAAATAAATCGTATGCTGATATGGAAAATAGTGAGGGTGAATTTGATGATAAAGCTAAGGCTTTTGATTCTAAAAGCATTGTAGAAGTAATATCTGAAACAGATAAGAAGAAAGTGATAAAAGTAAGGAAAATAGGTTTTTTAGGCAGGATGAAAATAGTGATAAATGGTGATAAAGAATTTAAAATCCCCACTAGTATAAGAATAAGAACACCACATTTGACAAAAGACGTAAATTGGCAAGGCGGAGGTTTTTTCAAATACTACGAGCTTGAACAATATGAAAACACTCTGTCAAAAATGCAATATAAAGATTCAGATGGCATTTTCTATAATGAGAATCCATTTGAAAACTATGTTTTTTTAACGGACAGCAAACTTGCGGACGTGCTAAAATTTGACGGCAAAAATGTAAGCCTAAATTTCAGCGATCTTTATGAAAACATAGATTTTGCGGAAACTATCTCCCTGTTAAAAGGTAAGCCCATTAGGAAAATAGAGGGCAAAAAAGTAATACTTTCAGACGGCACGGAATACTGCTATGACTTTGCGACTATGAACAATGAGGAAAAAATAAAATTCGCTCAAATGCTTAAACCTTTGCTTTGGTGGGGGGAATGATTTATGGCAAAAATTCTGCTTGAACAAATACTTTCGGATGAAAGCGAATATTTGTACCATAATCTGCCGCCTGCATGGCTTATGCGTGATATTTGGCATTTTTCTTCAAAGATAAAAATGTTCACCTATCAGCAGGAGGCTTTAAAAAAAATAGCATCGGCATTATATGCGTATTTCAATGACAGGGAAAATCTAAGAAATAAATATCAGGCTTACGGCTATGAGCAACAGCTTAACCGTGCCTGTTTTTGGATGGCCACAGGCAGCGGCAAAACCCTTGTGCTTATAAAAACCATAGAGCATATAAAAAATCTGATGTCCCAAAAGGTAATTCCTGTTAGGGAAATTATGTTCCTTTTCCCCAGAGAGGATTTATTTAAGTCTTTTGAAAAGCAGGTGAATGAATATAACTCATACCATGGGGAACACATAAACCTAATAAATCTTAAAGACTATGAAGAGGCACAAAATTCGCCGTTTTTCAGCAATTACATAAATGTCTACTATTACCGCAGCGACCTTTTAAGGGAAGAAAGAAAAGAAAGCATTTTGGATTATTCAAATTATCTTAATAATGGCAGCTGGTATGTTTTTTTGGACGAAGCTCACAGGGGAGATAATGAAGACTCAAATTTGAAAAGATATGTAAGCGAGTTATCACAAAACGGCTTTTTATTTAATTTTTCTGCCACATTTTCTGATGAAATTGACATTGCCACAACCTGTTTTAATTTTAACCTTGAAAAATTTACTCAGGCAGGCTACGGAAAAAACTTGCTGATTTGCGACAGCAATTATAAGTTTGACAACAGACAGGACGAATTTTCACAGGAGGAAAAACAAAAACAGGTTTTGAAGTCTTTTATATTGTATACGCTTATTAAAAAAAGTGCAAAATCAGGCTGGTATCATAATCCTCTTATGATTACGCTTGGCAATAGCGTTAACAAAAGCAATAGGAGAACAGATACCGATTTGAGCTTGTTTTGCCAATATATGCTGAACATCGCAAGCGGAAATTTAGATGAAGAGCTGTTTGAAACTGCAAAAAATGGCCTTGTGCAGTCTTTCAGCAATGAGAAAAAATATTGTTTTGGAGATGAAACAATTACAATTCCCCAAAAGGATATTAAGGCAATTAGTTTAGAAAAAGTGCGCGGATATTCGTTTAATTCTGAAAAAAAAGGAGCACTGGAGTATTACAAAGGTGCGGAAGGCAAAGAAATTGTGCTTAAAATAAAAACTGCCGATTCCCCTTTTGCACTTATCAAAATAGGCGATGCAGACACATTTATAAGAAATTATCTGCGAGGCTATGAACAACTTGAAACATATAATACCCGGCAATGGTTTTATAACATTGACAACCCGGACTGCACAATAAACATTTTGCTTGGCAGCCGTGCATTTTACGAGNNCCGCCCCAATGTTATAAACTTAATAAACATAGGCAGCAGAGACGCAAAAAAATTTGTTCCCCAAAGCATAGGGCGCGGCATAAGAATACAGCCTAATCCTGATGAAATGTCAAACCGCCAAAGGCTAAAGCCTAATGACCAAAACAGAAACAAATACCTTGAAACCTTGTTCGTGTTCCCCACGGATAGAAACAGCATAAATGTTTTGTTTGATTCTGTAAAAGAGCTTGGCGAGAAAACCTCAAAGAAAAAAACAAATATTGAAGTTAAACTTTCCGAGCAGGTTTTCCCGCTGTTTGTGCCAGATATTAGGGAAACGGACAAGCACATAATAACACGGTTTAACATAAACCGCGACTGCAAAGAAAGGTTTGACAGCGTTTTTAACGCCATGTCTGCCGGGACATTCCTTTTGCAGTCTTGCCGCTCCGAAAGCGACAGATGGTCGCTTGCGCAATATGCGGAGCTAAAAAGCAGTTTTGTAGAAGGCAAAAAATTTATTCCTTCAGATAAAGTGTACACAAATTTTGATTATCTGCTGTCAAAATTGCGCAATGCCATTGCATCAAAAGAAAAAGAAGTGCGCGGAGTTCGTAAAATATGCGGTCCGGAAGGAGAAAACGGCGATAATGCCGACATTATCCATTACAAACACATAGAAACTGACATGGCAGAAAACGCAGAACAACGTTTGCAAGATAAAATTAATGCTTTGGGCAGCGTTATTTACTCCGGTCAAGCATTGACATCTTTGGTTATGGAAGGAAAAGCAAATTACCGAGACGATGGCTGTTTATATTGGGCAGGCCGGAATGAAAAAGTGCCGACAAGGCCGGAAGATTCATTTGCTTTAGATGAGAATAATCCTAGAGCGACTACTGTAAATATCCGCAAATTAAGCCAGCATTATTACACTCCTGTTATTTATGCTGACCCACAATCAAGCATAGGTTTTATAAAGCACATAATAAAACATCCAAGCGAGGCTTTATTTGTGCAAAATCTCATAAGATTTATAGCCGACAATGCAAATAAAATTAGCTGTCAATGGATGTTCAGCAAAATAGACGAAAGCTGGGATAAAATATGCCTGCCCTATATCTCCGTAGACAATGATTACAGAAATTTTTATCCTGATTTCATATTTTGGCAAAAACAAGGAGATAAGCAAAAAATAACATTTGTTGATCCCAAAGGCACAAGACACATGGATTGGCAGTTTAAAGTTGACGGTTTCATAAGGCTATTTTGTGTAAATGGAAAGTTTAGGTCGTTTGACTGCGAATCGGACAAAATTCAATTTGACTTAAAACTTGTTAGAAATCCTGACGTGGCCGGACAAATTTCTGAGGCATACAGAAAATGGTGGGTAGACAATAATAATTTTGAATGGCTTACAAAAATTGAATAGGCGTTAAATAAGCACATACGGCTTTATAAAGCATATTGTATAACTGCTGCCCNNATGAGACACTGAAACAAGTTCGGTATTGTTGCCCTCTAACAATGCCAAAAAATGTATAATACAGATATGAAACGCCTGTATATTTTGGCCGGGGCAAACGGCAGCGGCAAAAGCACTATTGCTGCGGCTATACTCCCTGCTGAAAACATCAGTTATATCAATGCCGACGACATAGCAAAAGAATTATGTCCGTCGGATTTGGGCAGCGTTAAAATAAAGGCCGGGAAAATTTTTTTTGACAGGACAGAAGAATGTTTTAAAAAACAGCAGTCCTTTGCGATAGAAAGCACATTGTCAGGCCTTGGACACATAAAAACAATAAAAAAAGCACAGTCTTTGGGATATTCCGTTGTGATAGCGTATGTTTTTGTGGATTCCCCGCAAGTCTGCATAAACCGCATTAAGGCGAGGGTGAAGAACGGCGGACACCATGTGCCTGATGCCGATGTCATACGAAGATATGCCCGCAGCAGGCATAATTTTATAAATGCTTACAGCAAAATAACCGATTACTGGACTTTATATTACAATGGCGGCGGAGAAATTTTGCTTGTCGCAGCACAGACCAAAGGATATGAGGTCAACGTATTCTCAAATGATCTTTACTTAAATTTTAGGGGGAACAATGCCTGATTTCTTAATAAGGCTTACGCGCCTTGCCAGCATTGGCGTTAAAAAGGCACAGGAGGAAAACCGCAAAAAAGGCATTCCTAATGTGTATGTCATAAACGGCAGGATAGTCTATCAGCTGCCCGACGGAACAATAACGGAAAAAGACCCTTTTGCGAAGTCATAGTTTCTAATGGGCAATTAGAAATTAGCAGTTAGCAATTATTGCAGTTCCTTATGCCCTCGCCCCTTTTCTCATTACTCATTGCTAATTGCTCATTTGGAACGCAGAAAAAATATTTTTCTGCGTTTCCAAGTTAGAAGTTAGTAGTGAGTAGTTAGGAGTTGTGGAAATTCCTTGCAAAAATTTACAGTTTCTCGTCATGCTGAACTTGTTTCAGCATCTATACTGTTTAATGAGGTCCTGAAACAAGTTCAGGACGACGGAGTTTTTTTCATAAATTGCTGTTTTTTCCGTGTTTCCTTGGCAATTTTGGAAATTCAATGCTTTGAAATCGTCCACTGCTACTGGACAATTTTACCAAATAATGCAAAATTGTCCAGTAGGGGAACTTTCTTAAAGTTATATAGCCTGATTTTCCGTATACTGGTTTTAAAAAACAGAAAATTCCTCAATGGTTGTGCTGGAAAACGAGGGAATACATGACCTTTTATAACCTTTTATTTAGGGAACTTCACACATTGTGAATATATTCCGAAAAACGCATTGCATGAAAAATTTGTACTAAAATCCAAATAATTATCAATTTTTATATTTTTTTNNGGGTTTTTACATTATGAATTAAAAACCTTGTCTTTCCACATTTCCCCATTTCTTGCCATAAGACAAAAAAAATTGCACAATTTAATAAAGGTTTATGAACTACGAAGAAGCAATAAATTATCTTGTCTCCCGACAGGGACTGACGGCAAAGGGCGGTCTGCCCGGCGTAAGGGCGGCACTGGAGCGGCTAGGCAATCCTCAACGTAAATTCAAGACAGTTCATGTGACAGGAACGAATGGCAAGGGCTCCGTCTGTGCCTTGTTTGATTCCGCATTGCGTGCGGCAGGGTACAGGACTGGACTGTTCATATCCCCGCATATAGTCAATTTTACGGAAAGATTGCAATTCTGCGGCGAGGAAATCCCGAAGGATCGTCTTGCGGAAATATGCGGCAAATGTGCGGCGGCTGGACCGGATCTGAGTTTCTTTGAATTGCTTACGGTTATGGCTTTTCAGTATTTCGCCGAGGAAAACGCGGACATCGCCGTAATGGAGGCAGGAATTGGCGGCAGGCTTGATTCAACCAATGTGTTGGAAAACCCTGTATTGTGCGTAATAACGTCGGTGGATCTGGATCATGCGAAACAGCTTGGCAATACAATACGCAGCGTGGCATACAACAAGGCCGGAATAATAAAGAAAAACGGAATACTGATTGCCCCGGATTCCATTCCGGCGGAAGCCAAGGACGAGATTTTGAAGGAGGCGTACGCCCAGAATGCCAAAGCAGTCTTTGTTCCATCTGTTTTTGAACCATGCGGCTATGACTGGCAGAATGGGACAATGAACCTGCGGCACAAGCTAGGCGGAGCGGTTTTCCCATATTCCATAATGGGGGATGCCCAGTCCATAAACGCCTCTCTTTTGTGGGAAGGAATTGAATTCTTATCAAAATCAGGACTGAATATAAGCCGTGCGGCAGCCGCACAGGCATTCCGTCGTGTAAAATGGCCTGGACGCTTTCAGATAGTACATTCAGGGGCGGAATTTCACAATGCTGTGTTCGTCCTAGACGGAGCGCATAATCCACAGGCGGCTGAATCCTTCTGCAAGACATGGAAAAAAACGCCTTTTGTCGGCAGAAATCCGGTTTACGTCATAGCAATGCTCAATGACAAGGACAGGATTTCCGTCCTGAAACAGATTTCGCAGTTTGATGGAAAATTCTATTTTACAATGCCAGCGACGGAGAGGGCAGTTCCCCCTGAAACACTGCAAAAGGAGTTTTTGGAATTAAAGCCCGGATGCGAGACTTATTGCTTCAACAATCCGGAAGACGCGATAAGAAAGGCCTCGGAAAACGGAACTGTGGCAGTACTGGGTTCCTTCTATCTTGCAGGCGAGGCTCTTAAACTTTTAAAATATAATTAGAAATTAACAATTATGGAGACTTTATGACAGGAATAGGCATAGACATTGGCGGTACAAATACCAAACTTCTGGTGACAGACGAGAAAGGCAGCATCATGACTGTTTCCCGTTTTCCAACGCAGCCGGAAAAAGGACCGGAGGATTTTGTAAAAAGGCTTGCGGATTCCGTCTTAAAGCTTAAAAAAGAATGTGGGGTAAATCCTTCTGCCATAGGAATAGGTATTGCAGGCGATTGCGACCCGGAAAACGGAATAATGCGCTATGCGCCAAATCTTGACTGGAGAGATGTTCACATTGCGGAAGCAATAAAAAAAGCCACAGGATTGCCCTGCTCCATAGAGAATGATGCGAACATGGCCGCATGGGGCGCATATATAACGGAACTTGGACGCAAGCCGGGCTGCACCGCCCTCGTGCTTACTATGGGAACAGGAATCGGATCTGGCATAATCATAAACGGACAGATGTTCCACGGTGCGACAGGCTCTGCCGGAGAGGCAGGTCATATAACAATTGAACATGATGGACGGCAGTGCAACTGTGGCAAAAAAGGATGTCTGGAGGCATATTGCGGCAGCATAGGCCTAATGCGCCGTGCCGCCGAGGTAATTCCGGATCAGGAAGGCTATATAGCAAAATTCAATCCCGGCGGAATATTTGACCCATATACATTGACAAAGGCATTCGAGGCTGGCGATGAAATCGCAAAAAAATTATGGGAAGATACCGGAATGTACCTTGGATGGGGGCTTTCCGACCTGATACTGCTTCTCAACCCGGATTATGTAGTCCTTACAGGCGGTGTATCAAAGGCCAGGGACAAGTTCCTGCCGAAAATGTACGAGGCAATGAAAGGCTGCTCAATAAAGACTCCGTTTGATCATGTAAGGATAATAGCCTCCGACAACCCGGAACTTGGCTCAATAGGCTCTGCCCTGTACGGTCTGGAAGCGGTACAAAATTAGGGAAACACTGAAAAAGTCCCTAAAAATATGGTATAATATATACGACGGGGACACGT
>LXOW01196660.1_pt1 | contig 20849 bp, 17 predicted proteins | sample 1368591 | NCBI WGS metagenome assembly LXOW01 (sample SAMN04884650, study PRJNA319009) | bovine gut metagenome | isolation source: Cow rumen | host: Bos taurus | place: Italy: Legnaro (PD) | collected 2014-07-09
GTCGTACTTCTGTTGTAACTTGGTGGATTTCATTAGATAATATCCCCTTGTTCGTCAACGAGAACGCCCCAACTTACCACTGTCATCACATCATCCTCGAAGAAGAAATTTGTCATGGCATCCTCAAAGGAAACGCGCAGCTCGCCATCCTCTGTTTCTTCCTCCAATTCTTTGAACCCGTTGGCTTTCATCAAGCTGATGACTTCATCTTTTTTGAGGTCAAACACATTCTTTCCATAAAGAGTGGCGTCCTCATTCTCAGTCTCAAAATAGGCCACAACGGATTTGGTGATGCCTTCGAAATAGATACTCGTCTGAATATCCTCATATTCGTAATAGATGGAACGGTTGCCCGTCTCTTCCATGTCACTCACTTCTTCATAAAACTCGGGCATACCCAACAACTTGACCGTTTCGTCAAGCGTCATTCCGAAAGGTATTTCGCCGTAGCCTTTCAGCGGCATAATGGTAAAATCTTTCATCATAAGCATAGTTGATTTGGCTGCTAAAATAGGCATTTTATTGAAACGACATGCTTTTTTCGGGAAAAAATCGTCATTCGAAACGAATCGACTTGGTAGGACTAATGCGGTTAATGACCGAAGTCGGGATGAGCAGCATCAAGACCCAAAGCAATAATGTACCCAAGTTGATGAGAATCACCGTGGTAAAATGCAATTCGATGGGCACAGCAGAGAGGTAATAGGTGGCGGCATCCAGTTTGATGATGCCCGTCGCTTGTTGCAGGAAGCAAAAGCCCAAACCTATGACGTTACCAATCAACATGCCGATGAGCAAAATGCGCAACGAACGGCGCAAGAACACCTCGCGGACGAACTTGTTGCTAGCGCCCATGGCCTTCAACAGGCCGATGGTGGAAGTACGTTCGATGATGATAATCAGCAACATGCTAATGACAGTGATGCCCGCCACAAGCAACATCAAGGCCATGATAAGCCAGACATTGGTGTCGAGCAAATCGAGCCAGTCGTAGATCTGCGGATTACTGTCGCGGGCCGTGTAAGAAGCCAAACTGGCGGGCAAGGTGTAATATAGCTTTTCATTCACCTGATCAGCATCGTAACCTTCTTTCAATGAAATTTCCAACAGACCAGCCTCGTCATCTTCCCAGCCATTCAGCTTACGGATTTGGTTGAGGTCGGCGAAGACATAACGCTCGTCGAACTCATAGAGTCCCGTCTCGAAAATGCCGCTCACCGTGAATTTTCTGCCACGGGCTTGGTTGTCCTTGTCGATGAACCACACGCGCACATCGTCACCCACATTGAGCAGCATCTTGTTGGCAACCACCTTGGAGAGCAGCACATCGGTGGAGCGTTCGTCAGACTTGTATTCAGGCGTTTTCCCCTCGACGAGGCACCTGCTGAAATAAGTCCAGTCGTAGTATTCATCCACACCTTTCAATATCACGCCTTGGATTTCATCGTCGGTCTTGATCATGCCCGCCTTGTTGGCAACCATCTGATAATGGGCGATGCCATCAACAGAATTCAACCTACTGATTAACAACGAATCCAATTGGAACGGTGTCTCCTCCACCGACTCGTTTTTATCCAGCGACTGCACATGAATCGGCGCCACAAAGCCGATGACTTTGTCTCGGATTTGGTTCTTGAAGCCCACCACAACGGCCCAAGCAATCTGCATCACGATGATGGCCAAAGCCACACTCGTGACAGCCAGACGCATCACCGTCGAGGAAAGATTTTCCTTAGAAAGCGAAAAAATACGGTCTGCTATGAATTTTGGGCCCGACATTTGCAGTAAATTCAATAATTTTGCAAAGGTAAAAATAAAACTCGGATGAAACGACAATTCTTTTCCATAGCCCTGCTGTTTTGCGCTTTCCTGGCGCAAGGTCATGCCCAAATTTTCAAGACGGATGAAGACTCACAAAGAGTAAGCATTTCCTCTCCTTCGCTCACTTTTGTCAACAAGGCGCATTATGTCTCCGCTGCCATGCAACTAGATGATTATTTGCCACTTATCGAGGGTAAGCGCGTCGGTGTTGTCGGCAACCAAACCAGCATCGTCGGCGAGACACATTTGGTAGACACCTTGCTTTCCTTGGGTGTAGATATTCGCAAGATTTATACGCCAGAGCATGGCTTTCGTGGCACTGCTGATGCTGGCGCTAAGGTGAACAGCGGCAAAGACGGGAAAACAGGCATCGCTATTGTTTCGCTATATGGTAAGAACAAGAAGCCTACGCCCGAGATGCTGCAAGGCATAGACATCATCCTCTTTGATTTACAGGACGTTGGAGTGCGTTTCTACACCTATATCTCCACCATGAGTTATGTGATGGAGGCCGCCGCTGAAAACAACATTCCTGTCATCGTTTTAGATCGACCTAACCCCAACGGTTTTTATGTGGATGGTCCCGTGCTGAAACCTGAAAACAAGTCGTTTGTTGGTCTACACCAAGTGCCTGTGGTCTACGGCATGACCATTGGCGAATATGCCAAGATGGTGAATGGTGAAGGCTGGCTGAAAGGCGGCATCCGTTGCGACCTAACGGTTATACCTATTAATAAATACAACCGCAACGCCATCTATGAATTGCCCGTGAAGCCCTCGCCCAACCTGCCCAACTGGGAATCGGTGTACCTCTACCCCACTTTGTGCTTCTTTGAAGGCACTATCGTCAGCATCGGGCGCGGCACGGAGACGCCTTTCCAAGTGTATGGCCACCCCGACATGCGTGGCGGCTACACTTTCACGCCCAAGAGCACGACTGGAGCCTCCAAGCCTCTCTTGGAAGGACAGCGTTGCCGTGGTGAGAACCTTATTGAGTTCGCCCATGGATACAAGCACAACACCGACCAACTCCATTTGGAATGGATTATTGAGGCTTACCAACAGTTGAAAGACAAATCCTTCTTCACCAACTACTTCCGTTTGCTCTCAGGCGACAAGCAGTTGCAGCGCGACATAGAAAACGGAAAAAGCGCAGATGAAATCCGCGCTTCTTGGAAGAACGATCTTGAGGGTTTCAAGGCTGTTCGGGCAAAGTATTTGATATATTGATTACCGATCAAGTAAACCTGCATAGCAAAGCGCAAGCCTAGCAACTACTTTTTCCGATAAACCTTCAAGGGTTTACGATGCGATGAGCGGATGCTTAATACCGTTAGTTTTTGCGTGTTATATCGGAAGATGATGGTGAACCCCATCAGATAGAAGAAGCGTACATCAGGACGCGTAGAAGGGCTGCTGGCCAAGGGCATCTTAGCCATAAGCTGCAAGTCGCCCATCAAATTTTGCATCAGGCGGCGACTATAGGCATCACTACCGTTGCGTTCGTCGTAAAAAGTTAGAATCTTTTGCAACTGCTTGGTGGAGCGGACACTGAATTCTATCACTCGAGCCATTGGGCAAACATGGTTTTGAATTCATCCATCGAAACCGTCTCGCCACGATCTGCGGCAGCAATCTCCTCCTCAATATCAGGAGTAACCTGCAAAATGCCTTCCACGATACTGGCATAGTCTACATCGTCAGGGAGAACATACGTTTCTTGCTCTTCCAATGCCGCAGCCGGTTCATTTAAGGTATGGCTTTTTCCGGATTCTTCTTCCGAGGGGTAAGGTTGGGGATCTTTGTTCATCTGTGGTTTTACTTTAAATGCAAAATTACAACTTTTCCATGAACCCGCAAGGAAACAGAAGAAAATTCTTTGAGCTCCAGCAGGTTCCGCAAAGCATGTCATCCCCGCGCTGAGCCGTGTGGCGGCTTGGGATCTATGCTTTGCGGAGCCGTCCAACGCATACATAACATTACATTGATTATCAACAACAAACCCGACAGCAAACGACTACTGTCGACTACAAACGTTTGTTCTTTTGTTGCCAAATTGACAATAGGCATCAAGGCCGACAACAAGCATATCCAATACTGTATCAACAAAGTCGAGGTATAAAAAGAAAACCGCACTCTACATTACCTCCTGTTTTACTCAATTGGAATGTGTACGGTTTATATACGTCGGAGTTAAAAAGGGCTTGGCAGTCGCCATTTCCCGTCCGACGGTTGTTTTATCGGAAACGCAGTTAATCCACGCCGAAGCCGATCTGCGTTTCACGCTGCAAAATTACAACTTTTCCATGAATCCGCAAGTGCACAAAGGAAAATTCTTTAGGCTCCAGCAGGCTCCGCGAGGCATGTCATCCCTACGCAGGCATGTGGGAAAGCATGGGATCTATGCTTTGCGGAGCCGTCCATTTTCTTGCCCTTTCTTCTTGATAAGAAAGGGCGAAAGAATCAAGGCCGACATCAAGGGCCTGCCGCACAAGGCGGACGCCCCTCCCCCATGTCGGCCATGGACCGCGCGCCCAACCCAGTGAAAGATATGCAAACCCGCAACGGGAAACATGTACAATATTGCGTGAATAAGATAGAGACACAAAACAAAAAACCAATCGTATCCAGCGATTACCCTACTTGAAGGGAACACATACGATTGGTTCATTTTTCTCGTTAGTCGGCAGGACTGCACTCGTTGCCGTCTTTTGCCTGAAAGACACTCCCTTTCAGAACGACACTGCAAAATTACAACTTTTCCATGAACACGCAAGGGGGATGGAACAAAAAACCATCTGTTCCACAAGAAATTGGCTCTTGTTCCATTTTGAAGCCCATGAATAATAGACAATACCACCGCCCCTTCGGGGCTGGCTGCACAATCAATCCAGAGACTCTGGAACATCTTCATCTTCAGCCTCGTCTCGTTTTGGACGGGTTAAGTCCTTGAAGATGTCCAAGAACGAATTCTTGTTATAGAAATAGCCTTCGTCTTCTTTAAGTTTTTCAGCTAATACTGATAGACCATAATTAATGTATTCCTCCATCGTAATCATCAGCATGCTCACCGTCTCATTTACTGTCCGTTGGCCTTTGTCGAGGGCAATCCAATCAATATCAGGTGTACGGGCTACAAGTGAAATAAACATGTACTCCCTCAGTTTAGGGTATGCTTTTCTCCCCTTCTTGGAATCCACATTGCCCCAATATTGGATGGGCTGACCACAATCTTTTAAGTCAACATAATCGCCAAAGGGCTTTTGTCTTTTTGAATACAAACCGATGAAATAGGCCATGATTAGCACTTCGTAGGCAGCGCCCAGTATTTTGCCCTTTGCATCTGAAACAGCGTTTGTTCCGATGCCAAAATCAGCAAGTGGCTTAATCACTTCGCTTTCATAATGCTTTTCGTATGACGGGGTTTTTCTTCCCCACACATCGAAAATGTCTTCACGGTATTTGTTGTTGCTAGTAATTGCCATGGCTTTAGATTTAGATGGATTCAACATAGGTTTGGATGGTAGACAGGTCTTTCTCATCAAAAGGTCGTGCTTTTTCGATGCGGTATTTCTTTGCGTCAATCTCACTTAGGCGCAGGCTGTCCAAAGTGGAATTTCCTTCGGAGTCTTCAACAAGGAAACTCTTCGTGACAATTATAGTCTGTTTGTTGATTCCGGCAATCACACCGAAAAAGTCGCTTTCCTTTGCGGCTGTAAACGATGAGGTAGGCGCATCGAAGATGAGAGGATAATCGTTTTCGTGCTTGACCGTAGTCAATTTGGCGACTGCAAACAACAACGACATATACATGGTTGTTTTCAAGGCCGTGTTGGCATTGTATATACGCGAACCATCTGTATCTATCAGAATAATCTCAGCACTTGAATTCGGTTTTTCGATGATTTGTGCATAGCCCCTGAAATCGCCTTTGTTCAAAAGCGCAAGATAGTCATTGGTAACTTCTTCGAGTTGGTCCAAAAACTCTCTTTTATTCTTCTTCTTTGCCGAAACAAACGAATCAAGCATTCTCCTGATGGCTTGGCTTGTTCTGCTATACATTGCAGCAGAAGAGTCTTCCGAAATCTTTGAGAACTGCTCACGATAACCCTCTAGAGTTTCGTTGTGCTTCTTGATTTGTACATCCAAGAAATCGGAACGGCGTTCTGCATCAGACCTTGCTTTCCACCATTCTGATATGTTGTTGTATGCGGAAACGAGTTCATCCTCTGAAAGTCCGTCTGTTTGGGCAAGAATCTGCTTTTTCTTCTCTTCTGCTTGTTCAATATTTGAAGACAGGCTATCGATGGTGTCGTGTTTTTTCAGGTTTTCTCGTATTGCAGAGTCAATAAAGCCATTCAATCTATTCAGGAACTTCATATTGTTGTGAAGGATTGAGTATCTGTCATAGAGTTCCTTGATGAAAGCATATTTGAACAATGGCTCAACCTCTACCTCTTTTTCTTCTTCACTTTCCAATGAGGCCAAATACTCATTAAGTCGCTTTTGCATGAAGAGATAAGGCTCGGAACCTTTAGGTGCTTCGCGACCACAAATCTTGCAAAACTCCTCGTCAAGCATTTCGCGCATGGTGTTTTCATCAGGAATGTTTATCGCCAAAGGAACATGACCGTGACTTAAATCCCTGTTGATTTGGGCAATGACCTTTTTAGCACCAACTTCTTGGTCGTACTTACTTTGTTGTTTTCTTTGTTCCTTATCAAGGCGCCCAACCAAATCCCTGTATTCTTCGGCGATTGGCTCATAACCCATAAGAATCCACATGTCGTCCAACAAGCGGAAGGTGTAATTCTCATTGAGTTCTTTTTGCACCTGTTCTTTTTGTGTTTTTAGGCTTGCAAGTCTTGAATTGGTATCAACCAACAGACTCGATGCTTCTTTGTTCTTTTCGAGGTCTTCCAGTAAGGTTTGAAAATTGATGGCTTCGTTCTTTTTGTTTTGAAGCTCGGTTTCTAATTCACCAATTTGCCTTTCTTCACCAGTAATTAAGTTGCGCAAGCGTTGTGCCTCACTCGAATTTTTCCTATCTGCTCTTATGGCATTGTCGGTAGCTTTTTCAGCCCATGCTTTTGCGTTTTCCATGAAAGACAAATAGGGGTCGAAATCACGGATTTGGCTAAATGTTTCAACAAGATAGCTCATAGCCTCATCATTGTTGAAAATGTTCAAATTCTGTTCGCCTTTAAACAAACAATACTTCCTGATAGAGGGCGCAAAGTCTCGGTCAAATTGGCGAATTGCATCCACTCCACTTTTCATGTCTTTTTCCACTCCTTGTTGTATGTATAAATCGTAGGAGAAATTGGAAGTGGAAATTTCACCATCAAGACTTTTTGTAAATTTGAAAGATTTTTGGATTAGCCTTTCGCTCCCATCATTTACATAAGTCATGGAAACCCTGACATAATCCGATTCAGAATCCATAAGTTCAGAGATTCTCTTCTTGGAGATGTATTTGTTGTCGGCTTTGGGCAAAGAGCCAACGGTATCAAACAACCATTCAACAGCCTCAAACAATGTCGTTTTTCCGTCGCCGTTTGAACCAATTATTAGTGTCAAACCGTTGCCAATATCAATAGAGCTTTCTTTATAATAACTCCTGAAATTCTCTATGGTTATGTTCTTGATAATCATGCTAACAACTTGTCATTTAGATATTTGAAAATAGTTTGATACACACGCTTTTGTTCGCTTGGGTCATCAGAGCCGTTGAGTTCAACGATGATTTTGGCAACAGATGCAACAACTGCATTGTCAGAGTTAATCGCTTCGTAAATACCCTCGTCATAATCCTTACGGGTGTATTCATAAAACTCTTGTAATCTCGGGTCATCCAAGACCATTTGTAACATTTTGTCTTTCTGTGTCATACTATATGATCATTATTATACATATTCAAACCATAATGTTCCATAACGAATTTCAATTCCATTTGGGAAAAAGATGGATTCTCCGACAGCAATGAGAAATTCTTAACTCGCATAAGTTCTCCTTTCAGCAGTGCCCGTTCCATCCTGAAACTGACAGAAGCAGGATTAACTTCTGGTGCGACAACTAAATCGTGTATTTCAGCCATGAATTTGTCCTTGTGTTTTCGAAGAATACGGCCTCTGCGTTGGATAAACTGACGAGGATTGCCCGTGCTGGCACAAAAGATGGCTAATTCGCTCCTCGGGACATCAACACCCTCGTCTAAACACTTCATGGAGGTCAGCACCTGCAATTTACCAGAAGCAAAATCACTCAAAACCTTGTCCCTGTCTTTTTGTCCAGAGACAAACTTTTTAACCGTAATATACTTGTCCAATTTCATCACCGCTTCCGTATAATCATCTATCAAGTGGTCGGAAACAATATCATCAGCCACTTGGTCAGTGCTGTCGAAAATATCTGAATCGGCAATGTAATCGGGCTTGGTTCCTTCTGGAACATAGACAAGAGAGTATTTCAGATTGCCTTTCTTCTGGTATCGTTCGTTTATGATTTGATTGAATGCCGTTAACTTGTTGGCCGCCTTATGAACAATACGCTTGCGAGCTAACAACATGCTCATCAAAATATCATCTTTCTTGTCAAAAGAGTTGGTGTTGAAATTGAAATACTTTGAGATTTTCAATGACAATTCCACATATCTTTGGAACTCGTCATCGGTCAATCTGACCAAGTGAGGATAATAGAAGTAACGACAAAGAACGCCATTCTCGATTGCTTCTTCCATCGAATACTCGTATGTATATTGTTTCTCAGCCCCAAAGAATCTAAACAGTTTTCTATTTGTGTCGTCATCGAATTGTCGTTCTGGTGTTGCCGACAATCCTATACGACGCAAATATTTGATGTCGCCGATTCGTTTCATAATCATTGGCGAACCCATATTGTGAGCTTCATCGGCAATCAATAAGACCTTAGACTTTTCAAAACCATTGAGAAGATCAAAGACATTACCTCTTGTGAAAGATGCGTATGTGGAAATGATGATAAAGTTTTGCGAAGACTCTTTTGCTTTTTTGTACTTTTCAGACATTTGAAGACGTTCTATCCTTGAACGCCACTCAGAGTTTTTGGAGTAAACTTTAATGACATTGGAGAAATGAAACTTTTGGCATTCTTGTTCCCATTGGTTTACAAGGGTTATAGTAGGCACAAGAATGATTGCCTTATAATAACCATTCCGTTTGTATATCTCCAACAGGCAATTCAACGAAGTAATGGTCTTACCCGTTCCAGTTGCCATAGCAAAAAGGCCTCGTTGGTTATTGTTTTTCCAGTTCTCAAAAGCTTGCTTTTGATAGTCTCTTGGACCAGTTGGATATGGAAAACATGGCTCAATTTCTTGCGTTATAACACTTCCGCCCTTGCCAGCCTTTTCCTCTTTCAATTTGTCAATAGCCGCAGCGACTCTTTGCTTGGCTTTTTCCAAAGCGCATTTCACGGAAGAAGGTAAATCTTCCTCTTTGGTACGCCGATCAATTAGTTTGTATTCGTCTTTGAGCAACGAGGTTAAGGATTTGTCCTTAAAACCATCAACAAGTTGAGTCCTCACTTGCTCTGTCATCATATAAACAACCGTTTCGTCCTTACCATTGAAGACTGTTTCAAAGTCTTCTTTAATGTCTCTTGCCTTTTCAGCTTCAATGCTTCCGTCCCATTCACAGGACACCGTAAGGCTTTCGATGTTATCAACCAACGCTGTCCGAGAAAAATTACATGAACCATCAAACGCAACATAGTCCTCTCCATCACCAAACACGCCTGTTTTCGTGTGTGAAATACCGATTCCTTCTTTTGGAGCCACTATTTTCACTTCAAGCTTGTCATTCTTGATGAGCCAAGAAAGGCATTCAAAGAAGTGCGCATCACGTTCCGACAGGGTGGATGTTAGTTTTTCCAAATCGGTGAGGTCGAAAAACGGAAGAGTGTCCAAGGTACCATTGGCAAAAGCGGCTTTGTCCTGTTCGGTCAGGATGTCGTTAATGATAAGCCTCATCCGACCTCCGTTGTAAAGAAAAGACGCAAACCCATCGGCCAGCACATTGATTGCTGATGATGAGAAAAAGCCCAACATCAAGTCAAATTGGGTTGAATTGCATAGGCATTCCGAAAAGAAACCTATTGGTTCCCATTGGGTTCGCGATTTGTAGCGACGATGTGGCGGATATGAGACTTCTTTTAGCACTAATCTAAAGTGTTATAGCTTTTATGCGCTTCTCTGCTTCTTCCAAAGTAATATTGAATATCGTTGCGTACTTGCTAATCATGGATGTTTTTTCTCTGTCGGTCAAAATGTTAAAATCTATCATTTTTATTAAAAGATAATTGACCAACGGCTGATTTCTCATGATCATCTTCTTTGTCATTGGATTCCACAAAACCATATCCCATAAATCAGAATGTACATTTCGATTCAAATTTGCATACATAGCAATTACTTCATCAAAAGAATTGTTGGCTGCTAAAGATATTCTAGAAACAGCTTCTACAAAAGGCAACAAACCAATTGGACGGAAAAACAAGTTTCCACCATTTTCTGTAGATCGCAGTTCTTCAGCTGGATTATCTGAATTGTTATTTATGTAATCCTCAATCTCTACAAATGTCGATCGCATACTTTCCCAAAACCCAATTAATAACTGATTGAATTCGTTTAGTATTTCATCAGATGGCCTATACTTTAGTTTTTCTTTTATTTGAGTTTTACTGTAATTCTTTCGCTCCTTTTGGCATATATACGTTCTATATATAGCAAGATGACATTCATATAGAGTCATCAATGATGTAAATGCTGTTTTATCTGATTGCGGAATTGATTTATTGTTACTAGCCTTAATTCTCTTATCCATAAATAATGGATATGTTTCCAACAACTCTCGTGTCACTATAGCGACAATATCATCTTCATCTAATGCAATAATATCTCCCAACCTAACTGGTTTCACATATCTATTAAGTGTTGAAAAAATTCTTCTAGATTTTTCTCTACCCTCAGTTGTGTTTTGATGGCCAATTAACATCACACTAACGGTTTCATCTCCTAACCCTTCATTTTCTATCAAAGCCGCCCTAATGCCCTCAACCCTATGTTGTCCGTCAACGGGAAATATTTTTTCCTGTCCCGAAAACTCTAGCAACCCAACATTATAGTATGTTTGTTCATCTATCTCATAACGAACCTCTTTCCACATAGGGTCGCCATCATAAACAGCAAGGACAAGGCTATCGAAAAAACGATCTTCCCTTTTCAATATGTACTCTTTTATCTTGATATAATTATCTGTAAGAGAACGTTGAATCTGTTCTTTCAAAGAATTTGCAGTATGTAATTCACTATCTACTTTTTTCACCATTGTACTAACTTGTTTAAATGTCAAAGTAGTACAATAAAACACGGTGTTTCCTATTTTCCCCCTAATTGCAGGTATTTTTATCGCTTCCATGGTCAAAACGCATTTATTGCTGGTTGTATTTCTATTTTATTTGGTATTGTAGGATTAAATGGCGGCCATATTGCATTAAGTAGCATGGCCTCATTAGCTTTTATTCTATTATTATCAGTATCAGGGAAATATCTATAATAAACGAAGCTTTTCCAGTGACTAAACATACCTTTTATAAAATCCCTTTCATCCTTGAAATATTCATTTGCTCTTTTTCTAATATTTTGATCTTCTGTATACTGACAACGTCCAATATAAACAATGTATTTTTCAATAAAAGGCAAAGTCATACCCTTAAGAAAGAACATATAAACTCCGCCTGTGGTACTTGGAATATTTTTGATTTCATCTGAAACATCATCATTAGTATCATTTAAATACTTTATCTCTTTTGACCAATTTGCTTCATTGGCAATAGGATTGGTTTGATCGATAGCAAATTCAGCCCATCTATTAGGATTATGATAATAGGTGATGTCAAACAACTTATTCTCGTCATCTATGAATGCTCGTCTATACATGTTTGAATCAAATAAAACAGTTAGCACACATTATTTCATCGCCAAGAATATCCACAAGTGTTGTTCCTTTGCTTTGCTTGCGATTCTCTTCTTGTCGCTTAATTATATCAAGTTTGATTTGCCTGACACGTTCAGGTTTACACAAATCGGCAAGGCTTTCTCCTTGGTTCCAAGTATATCCATCTTTCTCAAATTCCATTGCTTTAGCATAAAGGTCAGGATGTTGCTCATAAAGCCAAATCCATTCTATCTTTTGTTGGAAGAAACAGAAATAGCAACCTGAACGACTACGGCAATAGGTGCCTGTCTTTCCATCCACTTCAAATGGAATCTCCTCATAATATGCGGGAACGCCGACACCGCTTTCACGCAACAGTTTGAATATGTCATCCTTGACAAGCACATCAGTATTGTCAATCAACGGAAATTCATCTAATTGACCGACTGGATAATCCGTTGTTTTCAAAAACGCAAATACTACTTGATTAAACAGTCTGACATCATAATCAAGCAAAGCATTCATTTTCTTGGAGTAGTAAAACTGCTTCGTAATAGGCCGTCTGACTATTTCCATTACTTCATCGCGCACGAAATCATTAGGACAAATAATGTCGTACAAAGAAACAATCTGGTCCAAATTGTCATTGTTCAGGAACTTGCTGATGACATCAATACTCCAAATGTTTCTCCGAAAAGGAAAGATTGCTTGGATGTTTGGCTTTGTAGAGATGTAGCCATCTCTATCCTCATCGCCACGAATACCAACATAAGAAACGGCCAAATCATCACCCACATACCGCTCAAATTCGGCAAGCTTCATCTTTTGGGTACACCAACGTGCTTGTGGTGACGGAAGAAAACCTCCTACCGCTTTCAAGAAATGATGAAAAGGGGTTGGCTCTAAATCGGCCTCTATAGCTCTCAACCGTTTTATTTCCTTGCCAAGATACGCTTCCAATCTATCAATCAGTTGTTCGGTCTCTTTTAATTCACATCCAGTATCCGAATTATAGTATTCTATAGTTAGTTTTGGATAATTTTGCTTCATATAAATGGCCAAAGCAGCACTATCCTTGCCTCCCGAAATTCCTAATATATGCCTAATGTTCATTGTTTTAACTTCTTATTAAGAATGGACAATAGCGTACATACTTCAATGTCGCTTTCGCCTTGCAAAATACTAATTATTTTCTTTTCCAACTCATCTGCACGTTTTTTTTCTTTTTCGGGCAAGATAAAGGTCTGTGTCCTAAGGCTTGTTCCTTGGTTTGTAACCAAGTCAAATGAATAGGCATCGTCAGTGTTAGATTTTGACTTTTTGGAAATATCGGAATACTTCTCACATGTACGGAAAAGAAACACTATATCGTCCAACAGTTTTTCCTCTTCCTCGTCGCGCATTGCATCGAGTTTATGCTCTAGTATGGGATAACAAATTGATTGGTACCATAATATGCGATTGTCATATTCAGTCATCACTCGGTTGTAAAACTCTTTCTGTTGGTTATTCAGCAGAAACACCTTCACATTTTCAAGTCTTTTTCTCAATTCCACGACATACTCGTTATAGTCTGAAGATTCCAAGTTCAATTCGTCAACAATTCTCTCCTCAATGCGGTCAATCAGCTGCGAATAGCAAGACCGCAATTCTCTGACAGCTCGCTGTATGATTCTGCCATATTCTTCCATCCCCTCGCCTTTTTTGATAGAATTTATTGAGAATCCCAACGCCTCTGGCAAATCCTCAAAGAAAGCTTTTTCAGGATCTTTTGCGGTTGCCAACACATCACGGAATCTCATAGTTGATTTGTGTGCGAACTTCTTAGTATGTTTAGTATAATCGTTCAATTTTTTATAAAAAAAGAGGAACGGCTTGATAGTTTCCACAAAACTATCTGTTGTAACAGAAACCTCATCATTCAGATTCACAAATCGTCTATACTGATTAAAAAAGTCAAGCCTGACACCATCAACATCAAAAGCCTTTACGCAATAATCGGCGGGGTGCCTTTGTAACAAATCAAAGAAAGCCATATCCACATTAGGTATGTACGCTCCCGTATTGGCATTAGACAAAGCAAAATCTTGTCTTTTAATGAATAAGAATGTAGGTATCCAAAAATCAAGAAAACCTTGCTTCATTTTATACGGCTGTTGGCTTAATATCTTTATCAACTCCGAAATTCTTCGAGGTTTACTGGTAGAACTTTGTAAAAACAGGTTACATTCTTTCCAAATGAAAGTCAATCCATCATCAACAGGCTCTTCCAAAAAAGCACCATTTTTGTGAAGTCCTGTGTTCTTCAGCAAAGAATAATATATTGTTTTCTCCGGTGGAAACTTGTCTCTATCAAAGCCTAAGTCATCTTCCTGATAATGTTCAACAAGAGCCGTCAGATAATTCTTTCGCGCCACAGAAATAGGGCTGCTTAACTTGTGACGATTGAATAGTTCGTTTATCATCACAGGAGATTTTGAATACACCTCATCACAAACATCGGAAAGCAACTCATTGAATTCTTTCAAAGAGCGAACTTTTTTCTGTTCACCCTTGAAAATCCAATGAACCCTATTCTTATAGGCAAAAAGGTTGTCAGAAATGGTCTTGTTTAATAAATCTTCTTCATATTCTTTTAGTTTCATTATTTCACTAAAAGCTACATGATCAGACTTCTTGTCAATCAAGACTTTTGTAAGTATATAATCATATTTATTGATATTATACAAATGGCCGATGATCTCTTCCGTATTGTTGAAATACGCATAAATGATAGCGTGTTCCGTATTTAAACTATAAGTCTTGATTTCCTCTAAAGCATTTGGCTTAGGCGAAAATATCAACTCTATGAATCCATCCGTATCTCCTGTTGGCACCATATCCAAAGGCTCTTCGCGAATTTCATATTCAAAATATCGTGGTGTGCCACTATGAAAACAATGTGCTTTTACAGGAGAAACCCTCTTGCTGATAAATTGACGCAAATCATCAATAAAAGATACTGGCCTCGATACAACGGCACCCGCTTTTTGTATTTCAAGTTCAATGTCTATATCGGTTCCCTCAAAAAGCATCAATCTATTTTTATATGAAGCGAATCTGACAATTTTCAACCGTTTTAGTTTTTCAACTAGTTCTAGGGCGTTTTCAACATCCATTGCAAGTTTGGCATATCTAACCATTTGCCCCGAATCAAGCTGAAAACTTGCAACACCAAACAAGTTGAGTATTCCTATGGCTTTTACAATATTAATTGCATCATTCAATTGGTCTATTGATTCCCATTTCAAACCTTCTACCCTCTCAATTGATGCCTGCATAGAAGCCCAACTCATAGAATCAGCATTAGCATCTTTCAAATATGAATAGAAATTGTAATTGATGTAATCATAGACCAATCCCAAATGATATGTAAGATTTCGCCTTGGCTGGAATTCCGATAAAGAATTATGGCCGCGATTGTTCAAGAAAGTAAAAAGTGACCGTTCATTTTGGCCATACCTCTGCATTGCCATCGTGATAGCAAATGCAGAAAATGCATCCAAAGGGAACAATTGACAGGCAATATCTTCGGAGAAAGAACTAGTGATGATTCTAGTTTCAATGGCAAGTTGATACAAATCAAAAGCCGATTCAAAACCTAATTCGTATTGCTTTTTTGGCATTTGTCTTGATGCCAAATACAACAATTGTTCCACAGGTTCAACGAAAGTGATTTCCTTAAATCGCCCCTTTACCTTTGTCCATTCATTTTTTTGCGTCTCGGTTAAGTCTTTGGAATATGAGCCAAAATTCTGATGAAGCGTTGTCAACAACAGGATGTCACGAGTCGGCACATTGACAAATTCGGCGAGTTTTTGAAGAAAATACAACTCCTGTTCAGGATTGTTCTTCGCAGCATGTTCCAATACTTTTCCAAACTCGTCAACTACAATGAGCAAGAACTTGTTTTGTGACTTCAATCTATTGTAGAAGATTTTCAGTTCATCTAAAATACTATTTGAATTACCATCCACATTCAATTTCTTACCAAGCAATGTCGACATTTCAGAATAGTCACCAACAATGTTCAGTATTTCATAAGCCGAAGCAGCAGAGAGGTTTTCTGGATTCAACAACCGCTTTTGCTTATTCTTTGTGTCCAAATCCGATTCCAAAGCAAGCAAGAAACTTGATTTGCCTGTCCCATAAGATCCAATAATGGTGAAAGAATGGATTCCTAAATGAAAATCTTTTACAATGCTTTGAACAGCTTTTCTTCCATTTGGAGTTACAACATACTGATCCCCTATCAAGAAATCATTCTCAATATTTGCCGATAGATTGAAACTACTATTCATAATATCTTTTAATTAGCTGCTTTGAATCCATTGGCTGAGTAATCTGCAACTGCCGGATTCCAGCCACATCACTATAAGTCAAACTGTCAGAATACCGCTCTGATAAAAATCTAAGCATATCAATTACTTCTAAATCATTCATGCAAAAAACCAATCCAATATCTTGAAGCAAATCAAAAGGAATTGTGTTGTCCTCGTCTGGTTTGTACATCAAAACTGCAAAGAGAAACACTTCTGGAGTGACCTTCTTTTTACCTTCAATATTGAAATAGAACGACTTGTTTTTTTCATTCTCCTCGTTCTCTTCTTTCTTTTCTTTTTGCCTTAATAAATCCAAATCCATTAAAAGTGTAGAATAATCCTCGTTTGATTGAGGGTTGCGAGGTAGGCAATAGTTCTGCAACAAAACGCCTACATCTTTTTTCACCGTATTGGCATTGAAAAGATGATCTTGATTGGCTTCTCCCATCTTTCTCTTGACAAAAGTAATAATTTGATTTTTGTCGAATCTTCTACGTTCTTTTTGAAAATCAACAAAAAACAGATTGTACAAAGAGGCAATGTTTGAATAAACCAAAAGGAAATGAAGGAGCCATAAAGTTCCCAAATCTTCCATGTAACGGTCTTTGCCATCTTGATCGTTAAAAAGAAAGTCTGGAATCCATTTTATTCTCTCATCATCACTGTTCAATCCAAAAGCCTTATACCAATATCTAATTGCAGCAACCATATTTTTCCCAACTCCCAATTCCACAACTGCTTCAGGTGAATTAAAGTCTTTTTCAGCCTTAATGAAATCGTATCCTTTCTTCAACCACAAGGTCTTGCAAGGAAAAGATTCGTGCCCAGAAAAAACATATTTTGAATAACTCATTGCATTGTTTGCATTTAAAACCTGCAAATATAACAATTTTTTGGTTCAGCATTGTTTATCACTTTTAAAAAAAATCTCCCCACAAGCCTTTCGACCCGTGGGGAGTAAGACGGATTCTTTATTAACCAAATCTATTCATCCGTCTTTGAAAAAAGAAAGTTTTCACTTGAATCAGGCGCTGACGGCGGTAGGCTGTAGCTCTTCCGTAGTGTCCTCGTTGTCTTCAAGTTCCACCTCGACACGGAGATAAGTGCTCCTGTGCATGGTGGCATTCAGGCGCTTGATGATCTCCGTCACCACAGCGTAATGCCCGCCGTAGGTGGCTGGCTCCTTCTCGGCCATGGCCTTCAGGTAGTCGACCAACCGCTCAAGCTTGGCTGCGGCATCGCGCTTCAAGTCCGGCAGAGGCATCCCCTTTAGCATGGCACTGTTGGATTGGTCCACCTCCAGCCGCTTGGCCTTCAGTGTATTCCAAGCCTTTTCAATGCCGGTGATGCGGTCAGACATCTCGGTCAGCCTGGCCAGATGGACTTGGACGTCGGGCTGCTGAAGGTCGCGCAACAAAGTGCTGACTGCACCCAGACGGGTGTCCACCTTCATAAGCGAGAAGGGCTTGTCGTAGCGGAACAACGTCATGAGCGCCTCGGCACTCTTCCTCACCTCGGCATCGGCCACGTAGCGGCATGAGTCGACATAACGTGTAGCGGCCACGATGCGCTCGGTGAGCAGCTTCGATTCCTGTTGGACACTACGCCTCACCGATGCAATGTGCATCGCCTTGAAAAGCGTTTGGTTGGCATCGTCCACATCCCGGACCAGACCGTTCAGATAGTCGTCGGACTGGAAGTCCTGGAAGTGGGTGCAGATCTCCGTGAGACCCGCGTGGAACTGGTTGGATCCCAGTCTCATCGAAAAAGAAAAATACTTTTTCATTGCAATAAAATTTTAAAGGTTAATAATTAGATTTTTACGGCTAATGCCGTGTCGCATGGTTGTTTTCCCCGACAGCGGCGGCCCCGCTGTGAGGAAGGCGCGCATCAGAATGCCTCACCCTGATGGAACGGTCGGTACACTCGGGCAAACTATCATGGTGGGTCATTTCAAACCACATCAAACATGACTGAAAGTGACGGTCCTTCACCTTCAACCCCATCGCATGGGGTATAGGATGAAGACACTTGACTTTTTGTCCGAATTTTGGCCTGTTTTGGTCTCGTTCCTTTTCATAACACCCCGCAATGCGAGGTAAAAGGTCAAGGAACATGACAAAAAGACCGACTTCGAGGTGTTTTTTGTCAAGGTACAAGACCTCCAACCCCATAGCGTGGGGTAGAATGTCAAGGCACATGACAAAATACCTGAGATGATAACCTGATTCCGATTAGTGACCGAGGAGGTCGTCGCCTGATGACTGATGGCAGGAAGCCACCAGGAACGAACGGCAGCATGGCCGCCATGTCGCCGTCGTTTGCTGACGGAGTCCGCTCAGGCTCAGTTTGGCAAGCTGATGTTGGTAGATATACTTGTCGTTGAATGGACGGCAGGAATGATCGTCTGCCATCCAAAAGTCTCTTTCAATAAGGTTTCTGGCTTTGAAGTCGTCAATCCTGGCAAGCAGGTCCTCGTTCCAATGGCTTTCGGCGAAGTAGCGGTCCAAAATGCTGGATTCATGGGTGTCGCAGATGAAACAAGGCACCGAAATGATCCAATTCTGTGCGTACTGTCGAAGTTTCTCCTCGATTTGTCGCTTAAGCTCGTCAACAGAATACAGGGTGAAATGGCATCCGGTGTATTGGTAGTTGCAGCTGCTGTAATACGCCCTGCCGAAATCGTCCCAAGTGCTATCGTGCTCCATCTCAACATGTGGCGTGTACGACACAGTGCTGAAGCCTCCGCAGCCTTCAAACAGGCACGGCTTGATATCATAGTAGAAACTTGGGAAGGGATGCGTGGTGACGAGGCCTTCAATGACGGTCTTGAGATTAAAGGAGATAAATTTGCCATCGGGAAGGCCTATGTCCTGACCTTCTGGCTCTTCGTAGATGATGATGTTATTGCTCGTTCTCATGTTATTAAAATTTGCGCTGCAAAAATACACAACATCAACACAGCCCGCCACTATAGCGACCGATTTTTACGACATTTTTTGTCAACAAAATTATCAACAAGACAAAATGTTGATTAAGCCTTGTGTACATTAGGATGATGCCATGTGGGCAGAAAGGTGATTGTTTTGAGGTTCCCGCCTCACGGCGGGAACCTCACCCAGGCTCTCCTACCACCCATCGAGTTGGGTGCGCGGGCCACAAAAAAAAATGCCGTCGGAACCCCGACGGCATTTTCATTATCTATACTAGAGCTTATCTCAACTTTCCAGGATACACCTTCAAAGCCTCTTCGAGGCACTTGATGGCGGCTCTCAGGTCGTCGATGCAGATGCAATAGGTGATACGAGCTTGGTGGCGACCCTTCTCGGGATCGGCATAGAAGCCCGTGGCAGGAGCCAACATCACCGTGGCACCGTTGTAGCTGAAGTCGGTGAGCAGCCACTGGCAGAACTTGTCGCTGTCGTCAATAGGCAGGTCAATGACCGTGTAGAAAGCACCCTTGGGCATCGGGCAGAAGCAGCCCGGAATCTTGTTGATGCCCTCGACGATGACGTTGCGGCGGGCAATGTACTCGTTATACACACCGTCAAAGTAGGATTGCGGGGTGTCGACGGCAGCCTCGGCGAAGATCTGACCGAAGCTCGGCGGCGACAGACGGGCCTGAGCCAGACGCATGGCGATGGCATAGACCTCGCTGTTGCGGGTCACCATGCAACCCACACGGGCACCGCAGGCGCTGTAGCGCTTCGAGACGGAGTCGAACAGGATGGTGTTGCGCTCCAGACCCTCAAGCTGCATCACGCTGAAGTGCTTGTGGCCGTCGTAGCAGAACTCGCGGTACACCTCGTCGGCAAAGAGATACAGGTCGTACTTCTTGACCAAGCCAGCCACCTTCAGCAGTTCCTCATGGGTGTAAAGATAACCCGTGGGGTTGTTGGGGTTACAAATCATGATGGCTCTGGTGCGGGGCGTGATGGCCTTCTCGAAATCCTCAATGGGAGGCAAGGCAAAGCCAGTCTTGATGTCGCTGGGGATGGTGACAATCTTGGCATCACACAGTTTGGCGAAGGTGTTGTAGTTGGTATAGTAAGGCTCCGGGATGATGATTTCGTCGCCGGGATTCAGGCAAACGGTGAAAGCCATCTGCAAGGCCTCGCTACCGCCAGTGGTGACGATGATTTGGTTGGGCGTAACGTCGATGCCATGACGATGGTAATAGTTGCACAGGGCACGACGGTACGACGGGATACCTGCCGAATGGCTGTATTCCAATACACCATGGCTGGCCGGAAGCTCCTGAGCAGTTTCGGCCAAAGCTTTCAAGGCACCCTTGGGGGTCTCAATGTCGGGCTGGCCGATGTTGAGGTGATACACATGGACGCCGCGCTCTTTGGCAGCATCAGCAAAAGGAACGAGTTTACGGATTGCCGACTGCGGCAGCTCCATACCTTTTTTGGATATTTGTGGCATAAAGGTTTGATTTGAACAAAAAGCCATCTAACACTACATTAGACGGCTATTTGGTTGGATTATTTAATGATAAGATTTACTGATTGTTGACGGGTGAGCCACCGCCGAAGTCGTCTTTCTTCTCGGGCATGGCCTCGGTGGGCTGTTCAAGAACGCGACCCTTGATGCGCAACACCACAGACGGTTCATTGATGGCGTTTGAGGTCACGGTGACGGTTTTATTGATGTTACCCACACGGTTGGTCCTGTAAGTCACCTTGAT
>LXOW01430970.1_pt2 | contig 20825 bp, 20 predicted proteins | sample 1368591 | NCBI WGS metagenome assembly LXOW01 (sample SAMN04884650, study PRJNA319009) | bovine gut metagenome | isolation source: Cow rumen | host: Bos taurus | place: Italy: Legnaro (PD) | collected 2014-07-09
CCCCAGCTTAAGCGTTGGCGCCAAACGCTGGATGTGAATAACGATGAAGCTATGAATGCTAACCCCGCTTTAGCCGGCATTAAAGAACTCATTGCACAGATGGCCGACAAACTGCCCATCGCTTATATCTCGTCAGTAGACCAAGAAGGTTTTCCTTGGACTAAGGCCATGCTGAAGCCACGCAAATGCGAGGGTATCAAAACCTTCTACTTTACAACCAACACATTCTCAATACGTGTGGCTCAATACAAGGCTAACCCCAAGGCCAGTATCTATTTCTGTGATGCTAAGGGTTTCAAAGGTATGATGCTGCGTGGTACGATGGAGGTACTGACGGATGCCAAGAGCAAGGAGATGATTTGGCGTAATGGCGACGAGCAGTACTATCCCGGCGGTGTCACCGACCCGAACTACTGCGTGCTGAAGTTCACCGCCACCGATGGCCGATTCTATAGCGATTTTTATCCACGCAGTTTTGTAATTGAGTGATGAAACAGGAAATCAATCCCAAGGACACCAATAGAGCCATCGCCTTCGAACTGTGGACGAAGTCGCCCATGCCGATGGTGACGCTCACCAAGACCTTCGACGTGACGCGACTGCGCAAGGTGAGCCGGAAGCGCGGCATGAAGTTCAATATGCTGCTGTGCTGGTGCATCGGCCAGGCAGCATCAAAGATTGAAGAATTTTACATGTTGCCCCAAAGCGACGATACGTCGGGAATGGGATGGAAACTGTACAAATACGACCGTATGGCCATCAACGTGATTGTGGATAACGTCAAGGGCGGACTCAGCTTCTGCGACGTGGCTGTCTGCGACGACTTGGAGGCGTTTAATGCCAACTACCTGCACCTGACGGAGACCATCAGCCAGACTTGTCAGGACATTCTGGACGATGAAGCCGCCATCGTCGGCACATCGGCTGTCACGGGCACAGAACTCGATAGCATAACCAACCAATACAGCGGCATCTTCACCAATCCCTTCCTGGCCTGGGGTCGCTATCGTAAAGGCTGGTTGAAGACGACCTTGCCCATCTCCTTCCAGTTCCACCACGCCCAGATGGACGGCAAGCACGCCGCCCGGTTCCTGGAAGAACTACAACGGACAATCAATACAATCTAACGGAAACAATAACCCAGCCTTATTGGGCGATAACCCGGCATTATTCCAAAATAACCCACCCTTATTCAAAAATACTTCCGGAGTATTTCGAAATACTCCGGAAGAAAACAAAATTAGTCCGAAAGAAAATTAGAGATTCCACTTCACAGCCAGCGTGGGATTGACGAAGAATGTCTTGTCGTTATTCTTGTAGAAATTTACAATAAAATTATTACTGATTTCTATCTCTGTTCCTACAGAAAGATGCTTGTTGAAGTTATACCAGAGCTGGGGTTCGGTCAGCAAAACGAGCATACCATGTCCCTTCTTGTCAGGACCATAGCTGTCACCCTTCTCACCACGCCAGAGGTCAATAAAACCAGAGAATGTCATCTTATTGTCGAGGAAGTTCAACCCCCATACACCTGTCAGCTGGAAGCTTGCGAACGAGTGAGTGCCATTATAACTCTTGATGAACTGCTTATACAGGGCCTGCACAGACCATGTCTTTGAGAAGTCAGCATTATGGCCATTGTATGCAAAGCCAAACAAGCCTGCCTGCTGGTAGCTTCCATTTCCATTTGCAGGAGCATGCCAAAGGCCACCATTATACTCAACATGAGCAGCAAATGGCGACTTTTTGCCTAACTTTATTTCACGCGAAATCTCTGTGTAGATACTTCGTGTGACATTACTTGTCAAATCGACATCGAAGAAGTAGTACCACGATCCCCAACTATCTGCCTTGAAGTGCTCAAGCGTAACTGTCACTTTTTGGCGATCACTCTCTTCATCAGAGTAAATNNGAGTAAATGTTACGACCGAAGTCGTAGTGCAACTGAATGTTCTGTGCGCTGACCATCGTTACGAAAGTCAGGCCCAGGATTGAAAGAATAAGTTTTTTCATTGTTATTTATGTTTTAATAAGTTAAACATTTGTCGTGCAGCCTCGTCAGCAGCCTTGCTCTCACCCAACAGACGATGCACCTCCTCATAGTCGCCAAGCATTTGCTGACGCTTCGTGCCATGAGGAAGGATAGCCTCCAACTCGCGACGGATATTATCGACACTGAAGGTCTCAGCCACCAACTCCCGAACCACCTCACGATTGGCAATCAGGTTGACCAGCGACACATATTTCACCTGAAGGATATGGCGCTTCAGGAATCCTATAAGCTGGGGCAGTGGTGTTTCATAACATACCACCTGAGGTACTCCGAACATACAGGTTTCCAGCGTGGCAGTACCACTGGTGACAAGGGCTGCAGTAGCCCGAGCCAGCAACGGATAGGTCTCGTTCATCACCAAGCGGACAGCGCTGCCTTCGAGGAACTGGGCGTAATAGTCTGGTTCAATAGAAGGAGCGCCAGCCAGCACAATGTCGTACCGATCAGCCAGGTGTGCCGTCGCCTGAATCATGGCAGGCAGGTTATCCTTGATTTCCTGCTGGCGCGAACCTGCCAACAAAGCAATCACGGGCTTATCCCATTTTTCATTTCTCATTTCTAATTTCTCATGGGCGAGAAACGCTATAACCTCCTGAGCCGTAGGATTGCCTACATAGTGAATAGGATAGTGATGTTTCTTTTCGAAGAAATCCACTTCGAAAGGCAGGATGGAGAACAGTTCGTCCACATCGCGTTTGATGTTCTTGATTCGATACTCCTTCCAAGCCCATATCTTGGGCGAGATATAATAATAGACCGGACAGATACGATGAGCCTTCACGTACTGGGCAATCTTCAGGTTAAAGCCAGGATAGTCCACAAGGATGACCACATCAGGCTTCCACTGGCTGATGTCCTGCTTACACATCTTCATATTACGAAGGATGGTAGGCAGATGCAACAATACAGGAACAAAACCCATATAGGCCAGTTCCCGATAATGCTTGACCCGCTGACCCCCAACGGCAGTCATCAAGTCGCCCCCAAAGAAACGGAACTCCGCTTGAACATCTTGCTGTTTCAATGCCTGCATCAAGTGTGAGGCATGCAGATCGCCACTGGCCTCGCCTGCTATCAGATAGTATCTCATTGTTCCCAGTCCTTCATCTTAGCCAACATCTCATAGGCAGTAACGTCTATCTGAGTAGGAGTGATGGCTATATATCCATGATTCAAGGCCCAGTTGTCTGTATCTTCTGCGTCAGGCTCATCGTTATGATAGGTACCCACCATCCACCAATAGTCATAACCTCGCGGATGACGGCATTTCGTCACTTCATTGCCCCATGTCCCCTTTGCCATACGACACACCTTGACACCCTTAAATTCTGAAGCCAACGGGAAATTGATGTTCAGACAGACGCCCAGGGGCAAGCCTTCGTCCAGTACGCGCTGTACCATCTGACGGACATACGGGCGCATAGGTTCGAAATCAGCATCGTCACGATGGTCGCAGAGCGAGAAGGCTATGGAAGGAATATACTTCATACATCCTTCCATCGTAACGCCCATCGTTCCACTATAATGGGTGTTCACAGAGGCATTGTCGCCATGATTGATGCCACCGATTACCAAGTCGGGCTTGCGGGGGCACAACTCTGCCAACGCCATCTTGACACAATCGACAGGGGTTCCATTGCACGACCACACCTCTACCCCTTCCGACTTACGACGTAACTTCATCGTCAGCGGAGTAGTGGCAGAGAAGGCACAGGCGAATCCGCTTCGTGCGCGTTCTGGGGCACAGACAATGATGTCACCCAATTCGCGCACCCACTCTATCAGACAGTTAATACCCTTGGCATGATAACCATCGTCATTGGAGACTAATATCAGCGGTCTAGAGCTCATCGTCGGAACATTCAAAGGTGTTACCCTGTGACACATCACCCGTCTCCAGGCCACGCTTGAACCACTTCATGCGTTGTTTCGAGGTACCGTGGTTGAACGACTCAGGTACCGCATACCCACGAGCCTTCTTCTGCAAATAGTCGTCACCTATCACCTGCGCACAATGGATAGCCTCTTCAATATCGCCATCTTCCAGGGAACCGAAGCGTTCATTATCATGATGAGCCCAGACACCTGCATAGAAATCGGCAAGCAGTTCCAGGCGCACGCTTAGCTTGTTGGCCTCTGTCTGGTTGAGACGGGCCATTTTTTCATGGACATCCTGGAGAATACCCGTCTGATATTCCACATGGTGGCCTACCTCATGGGCTATGACATAAGCATAGGCAAAGTCGCCGTCAGCACCCAGTTTCTTCTTCATCGTGGTAAAAAACGAAAGGTCGATGTACAGTTTCTGGTCACCTGAGCAATAGAAAGGTCCCATCGCTGCAGAGCCTTGTCCGCAAGCCGTCTGCGTACCATCGGTATAGAGCACCATCGTGGGAGGCTCATACTTCATGTCGTTCTCCTTGAAGATTTCTTCCCAGACATCTTCTGTACCTGCCAGAATCTGGGTGGAAAAGGTTGCCAGTTCCTGTTCCTCCTCCGTAAACTCCCGTTGGTCTTCGCTCACCTCCGTATTGGCGCCAAACGACTGCTGGGCAGCCTGTAGGCCAGCCTCCAACGGATTACCACCAGTAAAATAAGCCATCGCCATAGCGATTATAACACCACCGATACCTGCCAGGCCGATTTTCTTACCACCGCTCATACCTCTGCGGTCTTCCACATTTGAGCTTTCGCGTCTTCCTTCTAAATTCATAGTCTTATCTTTAATTGGTTTATTTGGGGTTCAAAGTTACAAAATTTTATCCATATATAATAGAATAAATGTAGTTTTTCTCCATATTAACGATGGTTTGCACCTGTTCCTTGCCCGTCAGCACCGTTTTCAGGTCTTTGCTGATGCCTTCGCCTGTCAATTTCAGCACCGCTTCCTTCATGGTCCACAAGCGGATGAACTCCACGTCAGGACGAGTGGCTTGTTCTATTTGGGCAATCTCTTGAGGATTCATCGTGTATTCCACCAGACTATCCTTAAAGGAACGGATAGACTCCACGTCAACGCCTACGGGTCTTGGAGATGTCACACACAACACGGCCTCCCTGCAATGGCTGATATTAAAGTGAATGTCCGGACGCCCTATAATAAAGGGTTTTCCATGCTCCCCGTATTCAAAAACGGGGGGCTCCATGATGCCATACTCCTTGCGCAAGGCTTCGCACAGCAGCAGATAAGCTCCTGCACATGTCTTCCGCCCCAGTTCGTATTTAAACTTCAGCGTTTGTTCACGACGCTGTTCTGAGAGTAAGGGCAATGCCTTCTCCCAGTCAAAATCGGCTATATGATCATTCAGGTAAACCATCCTCAACATTCAGATTATCATCATCAAGGGTGCAAAATTACGAAAAAAAACGCTTATTATTTGGTTTTGCAACTGTTTTTTCGTACCTCTGACTTCGTCGAAGGTACTTTCGCGTTCGAAAATACTCGAATAAATTTGGTATTTTGCTCACTTATTCGTACCTTTGCAGGCGAATAACCAAAAAAACAACAAAAAAGATGGACGACTACCCGGCGGATAATTACAATTCGTAAGGCAGGGGACAAGGTGGCAAGGCTGCTAATCCCTTTGCCATTAAACTATTGTTGTACTTCAAAAAGGATTAGCACAATGAAGACTTTCTGGAACACCCAAGGTGGGCTTAGCCAGTTCAACGAGTGGCAGCCCAATTGCTGGATACAAGTTACGTGTCCTACAGAAGAAGATCAGCAGTTTCTGGAAGAAAAATTCCAGATACCCAACTACTTTCTCTCCGACATTAGCGATACCGACGAGCGTGCCCGTTATGAATACGATGACGGATGGATGCTTATCATCTTACGTATTCCCTATGTCAAGGAGGTCCGATCACGCACACCCTACACGACAGTACCTTTGGGTATCATCCACAAGCGCGATGTCACCATCACCGTCTGCTACTACGAGACTAACATGATGATTGACTTTGTCAGCTACCAGCAAAAGCGTGGCGAGGGCTTCACCGACTATGTGGACATGATTTTCCGCCTGTTCCTCTCCAGTGCAGTATGGTACTTGAAACGCCTGAAACAGATTTCGATGCTCATCGAGAAGGCCAAGCGCAATCTGGACCGCGAGGTAAACAACGAGTCGCTAATCGGACTATCCCGTCTGCAAGACTCACTCACCTACTTCAACACCTCCATCCGTGGTAACGAGGTATTGCTGTCAAAGCTAAAATTCAAGTTGCAGATTGACGAACTGGATGCCGACCTCATCGAGGATGTTAACATCGAGATGACACAGGCCCGCGAGACCACCAGCATCTACTCGAACATTTTGGAATCGACGATGGACACTTACCAGTCGATTATCAACAACAACATGAACACCATCATGCGTACACTGACTTCGGTCACCATCATTCTGATGTTGCCAACGCTGGTGGCTTCATTCTTTGGCATGAACCTCGTCAACGGCATGGAAAACAGCCCGATGGGTTTTGCCATTGCCATCATCCTTTCTGTGGCTATTTCGGCGGTTTCACTACTGATTTTCCGTCACAAACGACTGATTTAATCATTTTTTTTCAAAAATATTAGGCCGTTAGATTTTTTTTTTATAATTTTGAAGCCTGATTATGCATGTTGGGCTCTCTTGAGCCATGCTGATAAGTCAAGAACTAACCGAATCATTCACTAAAAAATTATGATGATGGACTCTCAAGAAAAAGCTCCTATTGAAGAGCAGAACGTAGAACAGAACGTAGTGGAAACCGCAGCTGAGACCTCAGAGGGAACTACTCCTGAGCACAAGCAGTATCAAAGCAAGAAAGAGGTATTGGAACGTGTCCGTGAGATTGCTCACAGTGACGAAGTGCCTCAGAAGGATGAGATAGACTACCTGAAAACGGTATTCTATAAGATGCATCTTGCTGAGCGCGAGGCCGAATTCAAGGAATACAGCGAGAATGGCGGCGACCCAGAGCAGTATCAGGTAAAGCCCGACCCAGAGGAGGAAGCCTTTAAGGCAGAAATGGGCATTATCAAGGAAAAACGCCAGAAACTGTTCAAAGAGCAAGAGCTGGAGAAACAGGAAAACCTGCAGAAGAAGCTCGACATCATCGAGAAGATCAAGGCTATGGTAACCTCTCCCGAGGAGGCCAACAAGTCATACAAGGAATTCAAGGCACTGCAAGACGAGTGGAAGGAGATTAAGAATGTGCCTGCCGAGCGTGCCAATGAGTTGTGGCGCAACTATCAACTCTATGTGGAGCAGTTCTACGACTTGCTGAAACTGAACAGTGAGGCTCGCGAATACGACTTCAAGAAGAACCTGGAACTGAAGACCAAACTCTGCGAGGCTGCAGAGAAACTGGCCGACGAGCCTGATGTCATCAGTGCCTTCCATCAGTTACAAAAGCTTCATCAGGAATACCGCGAGACGGGTCCTGTCAGCAAGGAACTTCGCGAAGAGATATGGACACGCTTCAAAGCCGCTTCCACCGTTATCAACAAGCGCCATCAGCAGCATTTCGAAGGATTGCGCGCCAAGGAGGAAGAAAATCTGGTCAAGAAGACGGCTCTCTGCGAAAAGGTGGAAGCCATCGTTGCCGAAGAGAACAAGGGCAGCGGCGACTGGGAACGTCACACCAAGCAGATTATGGAGATACAGGCCGAATGGAAGACCATCGGTTTCGCCCCCCAGAAGATGAACGTTAAGATTTTCGAGCGTTTCCGTGCAGCCTGCGACGATTTCTTTGCCCGCAAGGCAGAGTTCTTCCGTGGCTTAAAAGACACTTTCAAAGAAAATGCCGAGAAGAAGCGCGCCCTCATCGAGAAGGCCAAAGCCCTGCAAGACTCTACTGAGTGGAAGTCAACCAGCGACAAACTCATTGCCTTGCAAAAGGAATGGAAGACGATCGGTGCCGTTCCTAAGAAGTTGGGCGACCAGCTTTGGGAAGAGTTCCTGAACGCCTGCAACAAGTTCTTCGAGGCCCGCAATGCGGCAGGTGCCGGTCAGCGTGGCGAGGAGCACCAGAACCTGGCAAAGAAGCGCGATGTCATTGAGCGCCTGAAAGCCATTGCCCAGGAGACTGGCGACGATTTGCAGGAACGCGTACAGAAGCTCGTCGAGGAATATCAGTCCATCGGTCATGTACCCTTCAAGGAGAAAGACAAGGTGTACGAGGAATATCATGCCGTCCTCGACCAGCTCTATAAGGATTTGAACATCTCGGTAGCCAAGCGCCGTCTTTCTAAGTTCAAGGACAGCCTGAAACAGGTTGCCGGGCGTGGTGAGAATGCTTTGGACAACGAGCGCGCACGCCTGATGCGCCAGTATGAGCAGTTGAAGGCCGAGGTACAGACCTACGAGAACAACCTGGGATTCCTCAATGCTGCCTCCAAGAAGGGCAACTCCCTCATTGACGAGATGAATCGCAAGGTTCAGAAGTTGAAGGACGAGGTACAGCTGGTTCGTGAGAAGATCAAGGCCATCGATGCCGAGAATCGCGAGAAAGAGTAATCTTACTTTATTCTTACATATACAAATCCTCCCCGCTCTTTACAGGACGGGGAGGATTTGTATAGATACTGACAGCAGAACTATTCTACTTTACTCCTCACTCAACTTGCGCAAGTTGAGTGAGAGGTTTCACTTCACCACTTTCACGATGACATTTGTCTTCTTGATGTTCTTACAGTTGGAGAATACGGCATCCTTCTTAGCCTGAATCATCACGTTCTCCAGGGTGATGCCATCAATAGGCATTTCGGGAAGTCCGTTGAACTCCATAGCGCGACCTGCATCGTTGCAGACAATGTTCTTAATGTTGATATTGCGGAAGATAGGGGTCTCCTCGTTAACAGGCATCTTGGTCTGGTTGTCTGGATTGTCACCATCGGCTAACATCTCAGCAACCGACTTGCCACCATAATACATGTTGAAGGTAATGGCATCGGTCTTGATGTCGGTCATCGATACATTGTTGATATTGATGTTCTCCACGATACCGCCACGTCCACGGGTTGACTTAAAGCGCAAGCCCACATCGGTGCCCAGGAATTGGCAGTTCTCAACAAGGATGTTGCGGACGCCACCACTCATCTCAGAACCTACGACGAAACCACCATGACCCGCGAATACAGTACAGCCGTTGACAACGACATTCTCACAGGGGCGACCACGACGACGACCGTCCTTATCCTTACCACTCTTGATGCAGATGCCATCATCGCCAGCATCGAACTTCGAATTGACAATCAGGGCATTCTTGCACGACTCAAGGTCAAGGGCATCGCCATTCTGAGCATAGGCAGGATTACGCGCCAGTACATTATCTAATATAATATTCTCGCACATGAGCGGATGGATGTTCCAAGCAGGAGAGTTCTGGAAGATGACACCTTCGAGCAACACGTTCTTGCAGTTAACAAGCGAAATCATGACAGGACGCAGGAAACGCTTGATGGCATTCCACTCCTCTTCCGTCTGGGCATTGGGCACATTCATGTTGGCACCTTTCTCGCCCTGCACATAGCCCTGGTTGGGCACCCAGTAGCCCTTCTTCATCTCCACGCCGCCGGGACGGCTCATAATCTCCTTCCACTGGGCATCAGTCACCTTCGACTTCTTCACGGGACGCCAGAACTGTCCGTTACCATCGATGACACCACGTCCCGTAATGGCAATATTCACGGCACCATTAGCGCTTAGCGGCGATTGGCAACGGCGTGTATCCAGACCTTCGAAGGAGGTATTGATAATGGGATAGAGCGCTTCGTCACCCGAGAACTGGATGACAGCCCCCACTTCCAGGTGCAAGTCGATATTGCTCTTCAGGACAATAGGACCCGTGAACCAGACACCCTGGGGAACCACCAGACGTCCACCGCCCTGCTTGCTCAGGGCATCGATGGCCTTGGCGAAGGCCTGGGTATTCAGCGTTACACCATCGTTGACAGCACCAAAGTCGCGCAGGTTGACCTGACGGTTGGGAATGACAGGAGCCTTCACCTCCGGCATGTTAAACGGAAGGTTGGCTGTGTACTTCTTGTAAGGATTCTCAGCGTGAGCCGTCAATGCAACGGCCATCAGCATCATGCAGACTAGTTTCTTCATATTCAATTTGCTTTTAAAATGTGTTAGTAATTTGTTTCAAGGGTATCATGACAAAGTCACGTTGATGCATCAGGGGATGCGGTATCTTCAAGTCGGGCTCGTCAACGGTCCAGTCGTCGTAAAGCAGGATATCAATGTCGATAGGACGGTCAGCATATTTACAATTTGACGATTTACTATTTGACGATTTACTATTTGACGATTTACAATTTACAATTTGACTGCGCTGGGTGGCATGTTCCTTACATTTGCCCAAGTCGCGCTCTATCTGCTGGGTGAGTGTAAGCACCTCGCGAGGTGTCTTCTCCGTCTGGCAGAGGATGACGGCATTCATGAAACTGTTGTCGGATTGGAAGCCCCAAGGTTCCGTCTCGATAAAAGAGGACTGTCGGATCACCTCCCCTACCCGCTCATCTATCAGGCGAATGGCTTCGGTCAGGTTCCATTCCCGATTGCCGAGATTGGAACCCAGACCGAGATATAACTGATGCTTAGTCATCCAATATCAGCATTGCATCGCCATAGCAGCCAAACTGATAGCCGTTGTTCAGTGCTTGCTTGTAAGCCTCCATCACCAGGTCATAGCCGCCAAAGGCAGCAGTAGCCATGACCATCGTCGATTCTGAGTGATAGAAATTCGTAATCAACGTATTAGAGAACCCGAACTCATAAGGTGGGAAAATAAACTTATTGGTCCACCCGTCAAACTCCTTCAGCATACCGTCGGTACCCACGGCGCTCTCTGTGGCTCGCATGGTGCTGATGCCGACGGAACACAGGCGATGGCCTTCTTCCTTTGCCTTATTGGCTATCTCAATGGCCTCGGCGCTGATCTTCATCTGCTCTGAGCTCATCTTATGCTTGGTCAAGTCCTCTACTTCTATCGGATCAAAACATCCCAATCCACAATGCACTGTGATGAACGAGAAGTTCACGCCACGAATCTCCAGGCGTTTCATCAGTTCACGGCTGAAGTGAAGACCAGAGGCCGGAGCCGTTACAGCACCCTCATTCTTGGCATAGATGGTTTGGAAGTTCTCCATGTCGTCAGGGGTAGCATCCCGCTTGTCCACAATGTAGCGAGGCAACGGAGCAGAGCCCAGGGCAAACAACTCGCGTTTGAACTCATCATGCGGACAATCATAGAGGAAACGCAGCGTGCGACCGCGGCTGGTAGTATTGTCTATTACCTCAGCCACCATCGGCCCATCATCTTCGAAGAACAGCTTATTGCCAATACGAATCTTACGGGCAGGCTCTACCAAGACATCCCACAATCGCAATTCCTCGTTCAACTCACGTAACAGGAACACTTCAATCTTGGCGTCCGTCTTTTCCTTAGTACCATAGAGACGCGCGGGAAACACCTTGGTGTCGTTAAGCATTATGACATCACCCTCTTCAAAGTAGTCGATGATATTACGGAAGGTCATAAAGCGGTCAGTGTCGTTGCCCTCTGCATCCTTCTCATACATGTCTATCGTCTGGCTCTTACGGTGCAACACCATCAATCGACATTCATCACGATGATACACTTTCTCTACCGTACCGTCTTCGTTCTCGAACACGCGGTGGGGTGGCTCCAGTGCCACCTGACTCTCGGGTAATTTGAATTTGAATTGTGACAGTTTCATATTATGTTATTACGATATTTCAATGTCTCGTTTTTGTTAAATCATATTATTTCAGGGTTTCTATCTCCTGTTGTTCCAACCACTGGGGAAAGTTATCGATGGTAATGCAGTCCTCGATACGCACATCTCCCACACGAGTACGACACAGGGCGGTAAGATAAGCTCCGCTATCGAGTGCCCTTCCGATATCCCGTGCCAAGGAGCGGATATAGGTTCCTTTACCACAAACCACGCGGATGCTCATCACCATCTTTTCGACATCAAAGGCGGTCAGCTCTATCTCGTCAATATGCACCGTCTTGGGAGCCAGTTCTACATCCTGTCCTTTGCGCATCAAGTCGTAGGCACGGTCACCGCCAATTTTACAGGCAGAATATTCGGGTGGCACCTGCTGGATGTCGCCCTCAAAACTGGCAAGCACCTGGCGGACCAATGACTCCGTGATATGGGCTGTAGGATAGGTCGCATCCACCTCGTGCTCCATATCGTAACTGGGTGTTGTGGCACCTAACTGCAAGGTGGCTGTATATTCCTTGGTATGGAGTTGCAGGCGTTCTATCTCTTTGGTCTTCTTTCCCGTACAAAGTATCAGCACCCCCGTTGCCAATGGGTCAAGTGTTCCTGCATGGCCTATCTTCACCCGTTTCACTCCCACACGGCGTGACACACGGGTACGGACAAAAGCCAATGCACCGAATGAAGTCATCCGATAAGGCTTGTTGACATAGATATATTCGCCCTCCGTAAAGTTCACCTTGATTATTGGACTATTTGACTATTTACTATTTGACTATTTGTATTTTACAGCAGACTGCAGGCGATGGTCACTACACCGACCACAGCACAATAGATACCGAAGTATATCAACTTGCCTTTCTTGACAATGTTAATCATCCACTTACAGGCAACACATCCAGAGAGGAAGGCTGCCACAAAGCCTATAGCGAGTGGCAATGCCTCAATGCCACCCATCACATCCTCACCTTTCAACATCTTCAGCACGTCAAGCAGAGCCTCACCTAAAATGGGAGGAATGACCATCAGAAAGGAGAACTGTGCCAGCGACTCTTTCTTGTTGCCCAACATCAATCCCGTAGCAATGGTAGAACCCGAGCGCGACACACCGGGCAGTACGGCTACCGCCTGAGCCAATCCTATGATAAAAGCATCCTTCCACGAGATATGCTCCTTCTGGCGGGGCTTGGCATAATAGGAGAAGATGAGCAGAGAGGCGGTAATCAGCAGACAAAAGCCTACAACCAACAATCCCGATCCGAAAATCTCCTCTACATAATCCTTGAAGAACAAGCCGACAATGCCCACAGGAATCATGGACACCACAATGTTCAGCGCATACTTGGTCTCTGCATTCAGCTCGCACTTGAACAGGCCGCGTACTATCCAGTCTATCTCGCTCCACAAGATGACGATTGTCGATAAGACGGTTGCCACATGCACAGCCACGGTAAACATCAAGTTATCGGCACCGTCGCTCATGCCGAAAAGGGCCTGTCCGATAGCCAGATGACCGCTACTGCTCACTGGAAGATATTCCGTAAGCCCCTGAATGATGCCTAAGATAAGTGCTTCAAACCAACTCATGCCTCTACCTCCTTATTTTCGTCCTCTATGGCTTTATCCGTCTTAGGACGGCGTACCACCGCATAGATCATAGACACAAAACCTAACAGGCAAATGACTGGGGCAACCTTGATACGACGGGCACTGAAGATGTCGGGGTTATATGCGGTTTCAGAAGAACCAGCCCCACTCATCAGCAGGAAACCGATGATAACCACAGCCATACCAATAGCCAACAGTATATAGTTGACTTTATCGAATGCGAAATCTCTCTTATCCATATCTTTCACTTTTCACTTTTCCGCTCGACCTTTGGTCGCTTTGTACCTTGGTCAAAGACTATTCACTTTTCACTTTTCACTCTTCACTAGCGTAGCGCTAAATCTTGTACAGCTCACTGGCTTTCATGCGCAGGAACTTGTTGACTGCCAGCCAAGCACAGAAAGCCGTTATCAAAATACCGAATAGGAATACGGCTCCCGCGGTAATTGCCAGGACATCCCATGTGACGATGTCCAACATGCCAGGCTGGGTAAGATAAAGACCATAGACTCCGGCTCCCAGCACACCGTTAGCCAACAGGGCTGCCACCACTCCGACGCCGATGGCCTGTTGCAGGAACGGACGACGGATAAAGCCCCACGAGGCCCCCACCAGTTTCATGGTATGGATGACGAACCTGCGGGCATAAATGCTCAGACGCACCGTATTGCTGATGAGCGAGAACGACACGAAGGTCAACAGCACAGCCAATACCAAGAGAATAATGCTGACACGACGCAGGTTGGCATTCACCTTGTCCATCAGGTCTTCCATATACGAAATGTCGCTCACCCTACTGTCTTTCCTCAGTTCCTTGGCTATCCACTTCAGCGAATCGGTNNTCACTGCCCAACTCCTTAATCTGCTCCCTTTGGGCCTGTTCCTTACTGATATAGTCGATATTGTGGGAATACGGACGATGGTACAAGTCACGACACAGCAAATGGGCATCGTTCACCGACACACTATCTTTCAGCATCACGGTGACCATGAGGTTCTCCTTCATATGAGCCGACAAATTACGGGCTGACAACACAAAAAACACCACCATGCCCAACAAAACGAGCACCATCGTAGTGCTTATACACAATGTAACGGCCTGCATACCACGTCGGTTGCGGGCCTTTTTCTTCTTCTTACTCATTATTCATATTACGTAATACGACTGCAAAAGTAATAATAAAAAATGAAAAAGAGACGAGATATCAGAGAAATTTTATATTTTTGCAGTCGTTATGAGTACAATAATTTATCCTTCACCGATTTTCGGTCCTATCCACAGCCGTCGTCTGGGCATTTCGCTGGGCATCAACCTGCTGCCTGCCGATGGCAAGATGTGTTCGTTCAACTGTATCTATTGCGAGTGCGGCTTCAACGAGGAGCGCCGCCCCACCCTGCCCATGCCGACACGCGAGGAGGTGGCCAGCAAGTTAGAGGCTAAGCTCCAGGAGATGAAGGCCGGTGGGCAGTTGCCCGACGTGCTGACCTTTGCCGGCAATGGCGAGCCGACGTGCCATCCGCATTTTGCCGAAATCATAGACGACACCATCCGCCTGCGTGACCAGTATTGCCCGAAAGCCAAAGTTTGCGTACTGTCAAACTCCACGTTCATCCACCGGCAGCAGGTGCACGACGCCCTGATGCGTGTCGATGACAACATCCTGAAACTGGACACCATAGACCCCTTATATATTAATAAGGTGGACCGTCCCAACGGTACTTACGACGTAAACGCCATCATAGAACGCATGAAAGCCTTCAACGGCCACATCATCATCCAAACCATGTTTATGCGTGGCGAATGCAATGGCGTTTCGGTTGACAATACCGGAGAAGAGTTTGTAGGTACCTGGCTGGATGCGGTAAAGAGCATCAGGCCCCAACAGGTAATGGTATATACCATTGACCGCGAGACGCCCGCCCAGGGTCTGGAGAAAGCCACCCACGAGCAGCTCGACGCCATTCGCGACCGCGTGATAGCTGCGGGCATTCCCTGCACCGCATCATACTAACAACAAGAATCCCGCCACATAACATGACGGGATTCTTTGTTCTTGCACCATTTCCTTACTTACACATAATGCCTCGCTTGGAATGCTCGAGGAACGTGATGATATTCTGGATTTCAGTACCATCAGGTACCTGTGCTTTGATCTGGTTGATGACATCGAACACGCTGGTTTTTCCGTGAAACAGCAGACGGTAGGCATTGGCAATATGCTTCTGCACCTTTTTATCAATGCCTGCAATTTCCAGGATCTTCGTGTTCACACCACCATACTCCATAGGAGTGCCACCCGCAATAACGTAGGGAGGCACATCGTGAGAGAAAGCACAACCAGCCTGAATCAACGACAGGTCACCGGCTCGTGTATTGGCATTCTGGATGGCTCCGGTAGAGAAGATGACACCATTGCCGATGATGCAGTCGCCTGCTATCTCGACACCATTACCAAACACGCAGTTGTTACCTACTACGGTATCGTGACTGATATGAGTACCCTCCAACAGGAAGTTATGGTTACCGATGGTGGTGCTTCCGTCTCTGTATGTTCCGCGATTGATGACCACATTCTCACGAATGACATTGTTGTCGCCAATCTTCACATACGACTTCTCACCACGGTAGTTGAAATCCTGTGGCAGGGCAGCAATCACCGCTCCCTGGTGTATCTTGTTGTTATTGCCGATGCGTGCACCATCCAAGATGGACACAAAGGGCATGATGATGCAATTGTCGCCAATCTCTACATCATCCTCGATATACACGAAGGGGAATATCTTACAATTATTGCCTATTTTCGCCTTTGGCGATACCTCGGCTTTTGGAGAAATTTCATTTGCCATAATCTTAATTTACAATTTGACTATTTACAAATTACGATTTATTTGCCGCCTCCGCCTAGAGCAGTGTAGAGCGATACTACAGCCTGCATCTTATTGAAGTCGTCACTAACCTTATTAATCTGAGCAGAAAGCAGTTGCTGTTGTGCCGTAAGCACTTCCAGATAGGTGGAGCCACTACTCTTGTAAAGAGATCGGGTATCTTCAACGTTTTTCGTCAGCACCTCAATACGCTGCGACTCTATCTGAGAGTTGGCATCGTACTGGTTGTAGTTGACGAGGGCATTAGACACCTCGTTGCCAGCCTTGAGGATGGCATTCTGCCAGGTGTTGAAAGCCTGCTCGTACTGAAGCTTGGTAACCTTCAGCTTAGCAGTCAGGGCACCGCGGTTGAAGATGGGCTGCAACAGGCTGCCAAAGAAGGTGGTGGTCCACTTACCGGGATTTGCAGTACCTGTCAAGTTTCCGAAACTAGCAGAAGCACCTATGGTAATACTGGGATAGAACTGCGAGCGAGCCGTCTGGACATCATGGAAACAAGAAGCCAGTGTCATCTCGGCATTATGCACGTCAGGACGGTTCTTCAGCAAGGCAGCACCCACACCTGCAGAGAACTCTGTAGGCAATGACTGCTGAGCCAGCGAGGTACGGGGAATCTGCTGACCAGCCTGTCCGATGAGCAGGCAGAGGGCATTCTCCGTAGAGCGGATCTGGCGACGGAAATCGTTGGCCTGTGTCAGTGTTGACAGGTAGGCGGCCTCCGCACTCTGCACGCTGGTAGAGCGCATACGTCCCAGGTTATACTGGAGCTTCATCATGTCCCACGTCTCCTTGGCCATCTCTGTCATCTCGTTGACGATACGGAGCTGCTCGTCGAGCATCAGCAGGGTATAGTAACAGTTGGCAATACCTCCGATCACCTGTGCACGGACAGCCATCTGGTAGTCTTTCGTGCCGAGGAGCTTCATCTGCGTGGAGCGCTTCTGCGACAAGATGTTGCCGAAGAGGTCGAGCGTCCAGGTAGCAGTGGCAGGGAAAGAATACGACTTGACGGTAGAAGACGGGTCGGTATGCACCGTAGAGATGGAGCCCATCTGCTGTTGTGCACTTCCTATATTGACAGCAGGCAGGAAGGCCAGTTTGGCAGCTTTCAGCATCGTCTCGTACATTTGTACGGAGAGGGCGGCATTCAGCAGGTCAGCATTCTTGGCCAGTCCCTGCTCAATGAGCTGCTGCAGCTGCGGATCGGTGAAGACACTCCGCCAAGGCAGGTTACCGAAGGAAGCGGTATCTTGCACGGCGAGTGTATCCACGTCAGACAGGGCGTCGCGGATGAGTCCTGTGGTGTTCACGTCGGGACGCTCGTATTTATTGTATAGTCCACAGCTTGACAGCAACAAGGCTGCGGACATCATCATCATCAGTTTCTTCATATTACTTCTCCAATTCATAATCAACAGGTTTAGCTTGTGCATACTGAGCCAGCTCGGCTGCAACTTCTTCGTTCTCCTCATCATCGAACTTCAGCGGACTAATCTTCTCCTGAAGGCCTTGGAAGATAACGAACAGCGTAGGAACGACGAAGAGCTGCAAGATGGTACCAATGAACATACCACCAACAGCGGCAGCACCCAGCGTCTGGTTACCATTCTTACCCACACCACTGGCAAACATCATAGGCAACAGACCGATAACCATAGCCAGTGAGGTCATCAGAATAGGACGCAGACGGGCTGCGGCACCCAGCACAGCAGACCACGTAAGGGCCATACCCATCTGACGACGCTCCAGGGCGAACTGTACTATCAGGATGGCGTTCTTTGCCAACAGACCAATCAACATAATCAGAGAGATCTGCATGTAGATATCGTTAGCATGGCCGAACAGCTGTGTAAAGAGGAAACAGCCTGCCAGTCCAAAGGGTACGGAGAGCACCACAGACAGCGGAAGGATGTACGACTCATACTGTGCAGACAGAATGAGGTAGATGAAGATGAAACACAGCAGGAAGATGATTCCCGTGGTGTTCGATGCCTTGGCCTCCTCACGAGTCAGACCCGAGAAGTCGTAGGTATAACCAGTAGGCAGCACTTCAGCGGCCACCTCCTGAACAGCCTGCAAGGCCTCACCGGTAGAATAGCCGTTAGCCACCGTACCCGTCACGTTGATGGACGTAAACAGATTGAAACGGTTGATGTTCATAGGTCCATAGACACGCTCCATACGACAGAACTCCTGAACGGGAGACATGCCTGCCGGTGTACGGACATAAATGCTATTCATAGACTCTGGGGTCATACGTGTCTCAGGAGAGCCCTGAATCATGACACGATACAACTTACCATAGCTGTTGAAGTTAGAGGCATACAGTCCACCGAAATAGCCCTGCAGGGTGGTCAGCACAGCAGTAGGAGTAATGCCCACCTGCTTACACTTAGCCACATCGACATTCACCATGTACTGGGGATAGTTCGGGTTGTATGATGTCATAGCCATCTGGAACTCGGGACGCTTGTTCAACTCCTTCAGATAATCCTGAACGATGCCGAAGAACTTGCCCAGGTCGCCACCCGTACGGTCCTGCATAACCAGAGAGATACCTGAGTTAGCAGAGAAGCCAGGAATCATAGGGGGCGAGAATGCCAGAATCTGAGCATCCTTGATATGGGCAGTCTTGATGAAAATCTGGGCGATAACACCAGTAGCATCGAGGGGATTGATGAAGAAACGGTAGATGCCGTCACCCTCCCAGAGTCCACTGATCTTCCACCACAGGCCTTTCTGACGCTCCTCAAAGTCTTTCAACTTGATGATGAACGTACCCTGATCGGAACCCGAACCTGCAATGAAGTTATAGCCCTGCACCATCTCACGGTTCTTGATGGCAGGAATCTGCGACAGGATAGAGTCAACCTGTGCCACCACCTGCTTGGTACGTGCCTCTGATGTGGCAGGGGGCATAGAGATGGTACAGAAGATAGTACCCGTATCCTCGTCAGGCACCAGACCCGTCTTGGTTGTTGACAGGGTTACCACCAGTACTACAATACCGATAATGACGGTAGCGATGATGGTCAATGGTTTGTGTACCAGTTTCTCGAGAATATTCTTATACTTATCGATAGTCGTGTCGAAAGCCACGTTGAACGACTGATGGAAGCGATCGACACGCGACATCTTCTTCTCGTGGCCATTCGCATCGTGAGGCTTCAGGAAGATGGCACACAAGGCCGGTGACAACGTCAAGGCGTTCAGTGCCGAAATAATAATAGACACAGCCATCGTGACACCGAACTCACGATAGAACGTACCACTCGTACCACCAATGAACGATACGGGCACGAACACGGCAGCCATCACCAACGTAATGGAGATGATAGCACCAGAAATCTCGTTCATGGCATCGATAGATGCAGAAAGAGGCGATTTATAACCCTGGTCCAACTTAGCATGGACAGCCTCAACCACCACGATGGCATCGTCCACCACAATGGCAATTGCCAACAGCAAGGCGGAGAGTACCAGCAGGTTGATGGAGAAGCCCATCACGTTCAGGAAGAAGAAAGTACCCACCAGTGATACCGGCACGGCAATCAGAGGAATCAGCGTAGAACGCATATCCTGCAGGAAGATGTAAACCACGAGGAACACGAGTGCCAGCGTCATGAAGAGGGTGAATACCACCTCCTCGATAGAAGCATAGAGGAATTCCGTAACATCGTAGTTAATCTTTACCTCCATGCCCGGTGGCATCAACTTCTTCTGGGCTTCCAGCTCAGCCTTTACCTCCTTGGCAATCTGGTTGGCATTAGAACCTGCCACCTGCTGAATCATGGTTAGGATAGAAGGCATGCCGTTGTTCTTCATCGACACGTCATAACCTTCACCTCCCAGTTCTATCTTTGCAACGTCTCTCAGCCGCAGCGTCTGTCCGACGGCATCACTCTTGATAATGATGTTGCCAAACTCCTCGGCGGTTCTGAAACGTCCCGTGTAACGCATCGAATATTCGTAGGCCACACCACTTGCCTGTTGACCGAACTTACCTGGTGCTGCCTCGATATTCTGTTCCGCCAACACTCCTGAGATATCGGAGGGAACCAAGTTATGCTGCTTCATCACATCAGGATAGAGCCATATACGCATGGCATAGGTCTTCGAACTGAAGCTGGAAGCATCACCTACACCCTCTATACGCTTCAAAGCCGGTATCAGGTTGATGGCATTATAGTTGGTCAGGAACTCATCATCGTAACGACCGTCAGAAGTCAACGAATACATGAGAACCTGTGACGACTGACGCTTTACCACGCGCACACCAATCTGGTTAACCTCCGCAGGCAGCAGGGCTGTTGCCTGAGAAACACGGTTCTGCACGTTCACGGCACACATATCAGGATTAATACCCTGACGGAACATCACCTGAATCATGGCTGAACCCGGCGATGCCGTTGAGGTGATATAGTCCATACCCTCCACACCGTTGATACTCTCCTCAAGAGGCGTAACAACAGCATTCTTCACCGTCTCGGCATCGGCACCAGGATAACTGGCTATCACCATGATGTTAGGCGG
>LXOW01363039.1_pt2 | contig 20786 bp, 25 predicted proteins | sample 1368591 | NCBI WGS metagenome assembly LXOW01 (sample SAMN04884650, study PRJNA319009) | bovine gut metagenome | isolation source: Cow rumen | host: Bos taurus | place: Italy: Legnaro (PD) | collected 2014-07-09
CAATGCTTCTACAGCTTTAACAAATGCTGCTACTGCACAATCAACAGCAGATAACGCCACAACATACGCAACAAAATTATATGGCACATGTTCTACAGCGGCAGGAACAGCAGCTAAAGTAGTAACTTTAAGCGGTTTTAAATTGTTCACAGGCGCTTCTATAAGCGTAAAATTTACCAATGCAAATAGCGTTGCTAATCCAACTCTTAACGTAAATTCAACAGGCGCAAAAACGATTTATGCTTATGGTTCAGCTTTAACCGCCTCATCTGCTTACAATTGGACGGCAGGCTCTACGGTTAGTTTTGTTTACAATGGCACCCAATGGGAAATAGCAGATTCAGCAGGTTTAAGCAAAGCAAACAACGCACAATCAACAGCGGATACCGCAAATACGAACGCTTCAAATGCTGTTACTACTGCAAATACAGCTTCATCTAACGCAAGCACAGCATTAAGCACGGCCCAAACGGCAAGCAGTAACGCTTCGACCGCTTTAAGCACGGCAAATACAGCAAGCACAAACGCTTCAACAGCTTTATCTACTGCACAAACAGCAGACAGTAACGCAAGCACAGCATTAAGCACAGCAAATACAGCACTCGGTCGCATTAACAACGTAATGACAACCGACTACACCAACATCCAAGGCGGAAAAATCAAGACTGGCATTATCGCCAGCGGAAGCTTCGACATCACTACATACAGGAATAATTCAACAGGGGCAGTTGACGGAACCAAAACTTACGACAGCGCAAATACCAGATATCACGGCGGCACCTTTTCAATCACTGGTTCGGCTTATGACCTCGACTACGGCGAAATACATACTCCGTATTTTTACAGCAATTCTGACGGAGCTGGAATTAAAGGGCATATTGAAGCGGATACAGGTAGATTTGGAATGTTGAGAATAACTCAAAACGGCATGGAGTGGTATTTACAAAATGCTTCTGATAATCCTGTTATAAGAATGACAGATTATTTAATTACACCGACATATGCAACAGGTTTTACTAAAAAAGGCGTAATTGTTTCTAAAACTGTATCATCATATGAACAAACATATACAAGTCTAAAGTATAACGGTATTCAATGCATGGTTATTGAACCTGATAGTAATACTGGCGGTGGAACAACAACCAAACAAATGGATTTAGGTTTTACATCTATAAGTTTTCTTCAAAATGGATATAGCAGGATTGAATTAACAACAAATCATTTGTATGCAACAGAATACACGAACAACACAAACACTATTGATATTAATTTTTTAACTGGCGACATCACTGCATTAGGAGAAATAAAAGCTGGTAAAGTATTCAGAGGCTATTATAGCAACGAAATATGCTTAGCTGGAAGCGACGATACAGCAACAAGTTTATATATCAATTATAGAGGTGCTTCAGGCTACAGTAGCGGAAATACAGAAATTTCAGAATATAGATTCTGCAACAGAAACGGCAATACTACAAATAACTATGCTGGTATAAAAGCAAAATATTTTAATGGATATTTAATTCATGATTCTAATTCTAGTTATTACCAAATGGCTCAGGCAGCTATTTATTCAGCAAATACTACATCAAACGGCGTAAACTATTTATGGGGGGTTGCTGGTGGATATACCGCTAATCGTTGGCTTGGATTAGGCGTATTGCAAGATGCGTTTATTTTTACGTTTTTTAACAACGGGATTTCGTCTAATAGTGCTATGACTAATAATATGACGATTAAATCTAGAAATGCTTCTTATATAGATTTGGTATCATCATCAGGTTACTTCGGTATAGGCGGACATTTGATAGCAAAAAGCACTTCATACCAGCTTGGAGCAAACGGTGCACCTTGGGGCGATGTATACACGAATAAAATCAACGGAACATCAATTACAACTCCAGCCAATTATAGTAGTACAAGTTCATCAAGCAATGGCACTAACACATCAAGTGTTTACATATATGGAGTAAATATTTCTGGTTTTAAAATATCTGTAGGCTATTTCACAACTGGTGCAAGCACTCAGAACTCTATTGTTAGTTTGCCATTTAGTTATAGCACTGTTCTTTTTGCCATAGCAACACCAGCTGGAACCAATGCAGTTTACAATTATGCTGTTAGCGTATCTTCGAGTACCGCTACAATGTCAAGTCTTACCAAAAGTAAAAGACATTACATTTTAGTAATCGGAGTTTAATTATAATAAGGAGAAAAGAAAATGAACGTAATCTATGAACACGACGACAACGAAACATTGTTAAACGCTGACCACTACGAAGTCAGCATTGAACAAACAGGCGTGGTTATCGGCTTTAACAAAGCCAACTGGCTAAAAAGCAGAAAAAACGGCGTTGACGAAAAGAACATGCCAAAAACTCTGTTTGTCAAACCAAAAGTGGCGATAGAACTGCCGCATGGCGTGGCTTTAGCTCTTGCTAAAACTCTTGTGAACGCACTGGAGCCAAAAGAGAATAAAGAACAGCCAAAACAAGAAACGCCAGCTTTGCCAGTCGAGGCTTTGGTGCCGCTTGCTCAAACGTTTGCCAACGCACAACAAAACGACCAAAAATAAATCTTAAATAAAGGAGACAAACAATGTATATCAAAAAATCACTAACCAGACAGCAGAACAGACTGCATGCCGACCTTCCAAACGCCGTTCATGAAATCAACAGCGTATACACGAGCATGAGCGGAAACAGCGTATCTGTAAATATCCAGATTAGGGCATACGCCGACATAGAATCCAAAAACTTCGACCCAGTTCAAGACGACGGCAGGCAAGTGGAAGAAAGCGGATATTCTATTCCTTATAACGAGCTTTCGTTTGAACAAAGCTCTAACCCCATCGAGGAACTTAAAAGAGCTTCTCTTGTTTGGCTAATTCAGTATCAGCCAAAATACCAGGGCGGAGAAATTATAGCAGAATAATCATTAAAGGATGAGACAACCCTTTTTATAAGGGCTGTCTCTTAGAGGCTTACTATGACCGGAATAACGATAACCGTAACGGGCTGCGCTGGAGCGGCGACTTGCGACACGACCATAGCCACAAGCAAAGAATATACGGTTATAAATTCCTAAAAAATATAACAAAAAACCATTCTAAAACCACCCGAAATTTCGCCGCATGTGCCTCGATTTTAAATCGAAACCCCAAAAACGTATTTTGTATCGTCTTTGGGGTTTTCGTTTCAAAATACGGCGTTTTTTAGGTTTATTCTCCAGACAAAATGAAATTTGACAAAATTCTGCTTATGCGCTCCACGGTTTCGGGCTGAATGTTCATAAAAGGTCTTGCGGGGATAAACGGCGATTTTCTTATATGCGCCCTCACGCTGGTGTTTATATTCATGTTTTTGGTTTTGCCAGGCTTGCCGCTCTTTAAAATGTTCGAGCCTGCAACTTTTCTTCTGCGTATGTGGGCTTTGACCAGAATCTCAAACTCGCCCTTCTTGGAGCCGTAGTGCATTCGCCTTGCGTATTCCACGTTGGTGCCGACGGCGACGGTATTGGCGTTTTCGACTTCGCTGCTTATGGATTTGACCAGCCTTCCCGATTCGACCAATAAGGAGTATGGGCCTTTTAAGCCTTTGCTTTCCTTTATTTTCTTTGTCGCCTCGCTGTGCGGCTCCCATTTCTTCGTTCCGCCTAAAAAATTGTCCGGCGAGTCGTATCTGCCTTTTTCGGTGAAGTTTTTCCTTACGTCCGCGGCGGCGACGGCGCCCATCTTTTCCAAAACTGGCGAAAGGTTGGAGAGGCGTTCCCCGATGTTTTCGATAGTCTTAAAAAGGCCGTTGTCAGATAAGATTATTTTAAGTTCCATAAAAAATACTTTAGCTTTGGACAGATGGTTTGATTTTACTCGTCCGCCTTGTTTCGGTTAATTGGTTTCAATAAATCTTCCGGGGGTTTAACTCCTCGCTTTTTTAATATCTCCAGCAAAGCTAACCTTGCTTCTTCTTTTTCTTCTGGAGTAATCTCTCTATATTTACCAGCAGGTCTAGGTTTAGGAATATCATATTGCGTTCTCCACACGAATTTGTCATGGTTGCTCATGAGCTTAAATTTTTCGCCTTTTTCCTCATCAGGCAACTTTAAAAACTCTTCTATGCTAAGCGCCATTGTTAAATCTCCTTTAGAGTTATATACCATACATCGTTGACTTGACGTTTTTCCATAACTAAAAACCTTGAGTTTCTCCGATATAAAATTTCCTGTTCTTCAGGATTGTATTCCCTTATGTCTTTTCCTTTTTTCGAGCCAACTATCGTAATCAATACCTGGGCTTTCGGATTATAAACCTCGCCGCACGTCGTGGATAAAAATTCATCGTAAATAATTGGTTTTCCAACTTTATGTTCGTCCAGAAATTTTTCAAGGGTCTTTTCAAAATAAAAATACAAAGATCTCGTGATCGTGCCTTGGTAATTGGGGAATTTTTCCAAAGCCGAGTCCAACGATTCGACTCGTTTTTCTTCGGCTTCGGTCAGCTTCGTTCCGTTTCTAAGCTTTTCGTTCAGGAAGTAGGATCCCGACGAAACGTAATCGCTTATCGCGTATTTTTCGTCGTCCGTCAAGCCGTTTGCGGCTTCGCTTTCGGAAAGCTTTTGTTCGCGAAGCATTTCTTGGGCTTTGGAAACAAACTCCCTTACCTCCGCCCTCATTCCTTCTGGGTAATCTTCTGGTCTGGGCAGGTAAACGGCTTTTCCAGGGTTGTAATCCCACCCAGGGTTTACAACCGGCATCGCGGCGTATTTGGCGGTGTCGCCGTCGCCGACTTTATACCCATTCTCCCTGACTTCGTCCTCGGTCAGAGCGTCAACCCTGCACCTGCAGTTAAAGCCGTTGGGAGGAAAATATTTGTCCCAGAAAGGGTCGTCGGCCCTTAAAACCAGACCGTGAAGCCTAGCGTGCGATTCCCTGACGTTTCCGTCACCTACGGTAACGTATCTCCAATACGGCATCTCGTCCGACATGGATTTCAGCTCGCCATACATGCCCGCCATAGCCGCGGAGGACATGTTCGTGTTAAAAATCGTCTTGATTCGCCTCGGCGTGGAAACGTCCACTACTTTTTCCGAGCCGTCTTTTCTCGTCACGGTTTGATTGCCCAGCCAGCCTTTTTTTCTCAGAATATCCTTGAAGCCCTTTTTGAACTCCTCGAAAGGAACGCCTCGTTTCTGGGCGTCAACCAAAGACTCATGAACGTCCTTAAGCAAGTCCAGCCTGGTTATTCCAGCGACCGTGAAAGCTCTGGCGTGGGCCTCTTTCCATACGTCCGTCCAATCGACGCTGACCTTTAAGCCCTTGGATTCAAGAAAATCTATGGCCTTTTGGGGCGGAAGCCCCCACGCGCCTTTTATAACCGTCTCAATCTCTTTTTTGCTTGGCATTCAGCCGCCCCCATGCGTCCGAAAGAAATATGGCGTTGTCCAAAAGTTCCTGAAGCGTCTCGGAACTCAAATACTCGTATCTCTTTGAGAGCCCTTTCAAAGCCTCGCCGTAGCTTTTCCCAGATTCGACGGCCTCGACAAAGCCTTTTGGCAAGTCGTTCATCTGCCTTTTTATGTCTTTCCCGTCCAGGTTCGGCAAAAGCAATTCGCCCTCGTTAGCTCCTCCTTCGGAGAATTGAATCGGCGCCGAGAGTTCGCCTCCCGTTTCCACAAGCTCAAAATCCCCGTCCTCAAGGTTGTATGCGTTTCTGAAATAGTCCTTTGAGAATTTGACGCCCATGTTGGCTAATACGGCGTCCCTGTTCGCCCTCGCCGAAAGATCCTCGGCTTGGTCGAAGATTCTCCACACTTTCGGCGCCGGCGCACCCGGCATGTTAAGGTCGATAATCCATTTGACCAGCGTTTCGTTTATGGTCTGGCAGACCGAATCGGCGTCGGCTTTGGCGGTTTCCAGCCTTACGCCGTTCCCAACCTCGTCCTTGGCCCTGCTGCCTTCTCCGGTCTGGTTGGTGGTCCCCGTTTCGCCAAGAACAGCTTCGGAAATTTGCTCGTCCATGAACCTGGCCAGGCGCTCGTATGTGTCGGTGCTGCTTTTCGACGCCTCAAGCAACGAAACGTCCATGCCTTCAGGAACCGTTATGCCGTAATCGTTGGCTATGCACTCCAAAGCCTCCCTCAACGTCTCCCTTTCCGTTTCGCTGGCCCCCGCTGGGTATTTGCCTATCGTCGTGGGCGAGCCGAACTTGTCGCAGAAAGTGAGCCAGAAAGTAATGCCCTTTCTCTTGAAATATACGGGCCAGAAAAGGGTGCCGCCCAAGGCGAAGCCGTATGGGTTGTCGAAGCGTCTCTCATGCGTGTAAACCATAAACTTTTTGTCGGGCAGGGCTATGCCGTCGAAAGGGCTTTCCAAAGTCAAAAGTCTGAGCTCATACCCGTTTTCTCCCAGCTTGAAAACGAAGCGCTGGGGTTTCCTCGACCTTACCTCCGCGGGTCTCAAAATACCGAGTTCCTCGTCGTATGACCATATTATTTCTCCGACCGAATAGCCTTTTAAAACGGCGTCCAGCATATCCTCGGTAACTTTGTCGAAGTTTATCTTTTCAAGGCAGGCTCTGACAAGCTCGGCGGCTTTGCCCGCCCTTTCGCCGTCTCCGCCCTCGTTTACCGCCCATTCCCTTGACGTTACCGCCCTTTTGCGCTTTGCGACAACGGTTCTTACGTGGGCGTCCAGCTCCAAGTCGTCGTATAAGTCAAGGCTTCTGCCCCTGCCTCTTGTAGCCAGCACCTTGTCAGGGTTTGGAAGCACGTCCCCGTAAAATCTGGCTTCCTCTTTTCTTGACGCTATCTCCGCCGTAAGCTCTTTTCTCTCCGTTTTGCCTTTACCCATAATAATCTCCGATAAAATCTCTCGCCTTGTTGGTTTCCCTCTTTCCGACCGACTCAAACTCTATGGGGGCCTGCGGGGTTATCGCCGCGCTTAAAGCCAGAAAGCACGCCCAAGTTCTGTCGGCGTGCCCGTTGCTGTCTGAATCAGCCATAAACCTTGGCGCGCCAGTAGCCGACATGACTTTTCTTAGCTTGTGCAGGTCGTCCCTTATTTTCTGGTCGCCCATGGGAATCCTTATCTTGCGGTCCTCAAAACACTCTTTGCCTAGCGTCGCGAGCGCCTGTTTGGTCTGCGCGTTGAAAAGAACGCCCTCAACCCTCGTGGAGCCGTAACGCCTTATGGCGTCCTCGACGGGTTTCTCGCCCATGCCCGTCTGGTCCATGCAGAGCCTTGCAATGTTGTATTTCCGCATTACTTCGTCAAGAAGCCTGTCCTGCTCCGCAAACTTGATGTTCTTCTCGGCGACAATCTCCCTCGTCCAGAACACATCGCCGACCTTTTCAAGAACCCAGATTACAAAGAGGTCGTTTCTTGCCGAAATATCCACTCCCGCAAAGCACCTTCCGCCAGAATACATTTCAGGGAAACCCGCAGTTTCGCTTTCCACCGAGTTGATAAGCTCGTAGGTCAGCCATGCCGTAGCCTCGTCAAGCCATTTCAACTCATATTCCTGGGCCCACGAGTCGGCGTCCGCAAGACCGTCGCGAAGCTCGCCTATGTTTCTTGGCAGCCCGTCACGGACCGCCTCGTAAATATCGGCGGTCTGCCTGTACCAGACGTCATACTCCTTCTTGTTGCTGGTCATAAGCTCGTAAAATTTGTTGCCTCGGCCGTTGGGAGTCGAGACAACCCTAAGTTTCAAGCCAGGCTTTGAGATTACTGGAAAAAGAGCCCTCCAGATTTCCTTCGAGTCCCTGTGAAAAGCGAACTCGTCAAGAAACACGTTCGCCGAAAAGCCTCTCGCCGTGTCGGGGTTTGCGGGAAGAGCCGTTATTTTTGAGCCTTTGGGCGTAGTTATCTCAAGGGAATGGTAGCCTATATCGTCGGTTCCGTATTCCGTCTCAAGCATGTCGAAAGCCATGCCGTAGGCTTTCATGTGAGTCGATACGCCTTCCTGCATGGCTTCTTTCGCCTGTCTCTCGCCCCTTGAGAGAATGACCCATCTCGACCGCCTTCCCTCGGCTTCGGCCTGGAAAACGTCGTCCACGATCTCAAGGGTGGTGGTGAACGTCTTGCCCGTCTGCCTGGCGAACATGCCGACCTTGAACCTGCTTCTGTTCAGAAACCATTTCTGCTGATACTTGTATAACTGGATCGCGCTCATGCCATTATTCCGTAAATCTCTTCCCTTATTTTCCTAAGCGTGTCGGCGTCAAGCCCGTTTTTGCGGTCGGCGCTTTTTTCCTCAAGCTCCGCCAGCTTTGCGGATATCCTGGCCTTGACGTCGGATGCGTATTTCTTTACGACGACGGACGATTTTGCGATGTTGCCGGCCATTTGCCCCAAACTGGTCAGGCTTTTAACGTCGTCCGTCTCAAGCTTCGTGAGAACCTGGAAGGCTTTTTGCTGAACGAGCCTTAACAAAGCCTCGTTCATGTTGCCCGCGTCGTCCTCCGAGCTTTCCACTATGGCCTTAGCCTGCTCGGTAGCGAGCTTTATCGCCGCGAGGTTTTCCTCAAACTCTTTTCCGTATCGGTGTATGGAGGATTTGCTTATGGAATAGCCTTTTTCCTTTAAGGCTTCCGACAAAGCCTCGTAGCCGGAGAAGTTGCCGTCTATCAGGGCTTTGTCGAGCCAGCTTTTTACCTCGGCGGGCAACTTTAGGACCAAACTTCTTTCGGGCATGGCTTATCCTTTCGCTATCCCGGCGGGAGGCTTGACGGCGTATTCCACGATGTCGGTCCCGTATGGGAGTATTTTAGCCGCCCAGGTGGCCCTGTCCCTGTCCAGAATCTTTATGCACTTAAGCTCGTCAAGGTATTCAAGGTGACGCCTTACCTCATGCCCCATAAGCAGGTGCCCGGAGTGGGTGAGAAAAGTCCTTATGACGTCCTCGTTCGCCCCGACGTTTCCCGTCGCGTGAAGCATTTCCAAAATATATCGCCTAACCGTCTGCGCTTCCGCCAAGCGTATTTCGTCAGTTTTCAGCATGTCTGTATACCTTTTTCGCCAGCTCGTCCAGCTTGCCGTCTATGATCACCAGTTTGCTAAGAAGCATTTCCTGGGATCTCAGGCAGTCGTTTTTCATTACGTATTCCTTGGGCATGTTGGACGAAATCGCTTTTAGGTCCGCCTTGACCTCGTTCATGCTTTTTTCGAGTGCCTCAAGCCTTGAGTTCAGGGCCGCCTCGTTTTTGCTCTGGAACCATCTTATTACTCCAACCAAAAAGCCAGAGTAGGCGATGAACGCCGTCAAGAACAGGCTTACCATTTGCGTTGTTACTTCCATAAAAATCTCCGTCAAAAATTTAAGTTCGCGCCGAGGCTAAGCTTTGGCTTTGAGCCTTTGGAGACCTCAAGCTCTGCGAAGACGTTTCTCGCCTTCAGGCTTAGCGACGCGGCGCCTTTTTCCGCCGAAACGCTCAGAGAGTTTCGTTTCGGCTTTGCGTAGGGTTTTCGCTTTGCGCCTTGCAAAGTTTGTCGGCGGCGCTTATGCCCTCCGCCACCAGAGCCGCCTCGCTTTCTACCGCAGCCGGCATCTTTTCGCCGAAGGACGTCTCAAACGCCTCTTTGAGCGTCGTTATGTATTTGCCGTATTTTTCCGACTTTTTTATCGCACCCGATTCGCACAGCTGCTCGACCACGCACCATACGGGCTTTGCGTATGAAAGCATCCATGCCCTCGCTTTTTCCACCGCGTCCACGACCTCGTCGTCAAATCGGTTCTCGGTTTTCGGGGCCGCCGCCTTTATGGCCGCGTAAACGGCCGCCGCTATCGAAATCAGCATCGCCAGGTTAGGCGCGTTCAATATGTTTTCCATAGACCATTTTCCTTTCTTAAAGCTTTATGTAAAAATGGCATTTGTCCACGAGGCTTTTCCAGTTCCCGCCCCACAAAAGCCCTGCCTCTTTGGCAGCTTTGCCCATCGTTTTCCACAGCTCGTCGTTGTCCCAAACGCACTTTTTGCCGATCACTGGGCATGCGTCGAATGCCAGCGAGGCGGGCTTCCCGCTGGCCAGCCTGTGGCAGTGGTCGCTTTTGTCGCCTCTTGCGTTCGTCACTATTTTCCCAGGCTTGGTTCTTCCCTGGGCGTAAAGCTCTTCCTGCTCCTCCGGGCTTCTGTATGTCATGTAAATCAAAACGCTTACGCCGTTTTTGGCGCACAAATCCTTGAAGGCCTCGGCTTTTGGCCTTAGCCTTGGGTGCAAATCCTCAAGTTTCCTGCTTGCCATGCTTCGTCTCCTTTTCGCCGTTTTTTACAGCATATAGGTTTTAAGCCCGCTTGGGCGGCTGAAAGGCTTCACCTGTTTGACATAAAAAAAGGGCGCCCTTTTAAGCGCCCCGAATGTATTGGAGTAACGAATATGGAAACTCTTTTTTTAATACTTGAACTCGTATTGCTCCGGCATCTCTTTGCCGTTTCTAACCGCCGCCGCTATCTGAAAAATCCTCCTTTCGGTAATGCCGTATTTTTCCGAAAGCTCCTTCACCGAAACCGAGTCCCTCAGCTCGTTGTAAATCTGAAGGTCTCTTTTCGTGTAGTTGATGGAAATTCCTTTCGGTATATAGACCTCTCTGCCGCCGACGGCGGCCATGAGCGCCCAGCAACAGTCTATCGCCATTTTTACTGCCGACTGCGGGTTTATGCCGTGGCTTATCAGCCTGTCGGACATAAACTCCGCGACCACGTTCAGGCTTTCAGGAAGCTCTTGGTTCGCCATAGCGGTTTCCTCCGATTCTGCGCTGGCGTTTAACCAACGCCGATATTATTTTGTAAAGCTGTTCCTGCGGAACGAAGGCCAGGCTGTCCACTTTGCACACGCTTTTGGCTATTTTGTCGGCGTATGACCACGGAAGCCCCATGTCAGCAAGCAGAGCCCCTATTTTGCCCATCATGGCTCTTTTTGCAGGGTCGTTGAAGTTGTGCGGCTTGCCGCGGTTTCTGTCCGTCCTGAAGGCTCCCCTGCCTCTCAAAGCCGCAAGAAAGAGCCTTCTGCCTGCGTCATCAAGGTCGGCGGCGGAAGCCGCGCCAGTCATTTCCCTGAGAAAATCCCTGTAAAGAGCTTCGTCTAGCCCCAACCGCTGTTTTGCGATGTGTATCATCGCCAGTTCTTTTTTTCGCCTTTCCGCCGCCGATTTTTCCATGCCTTTACGCCGCCTTTTCCAGTTCTTCCTTGTCTGGCTCGATGCTGAGCTCTTCTTTGCCCTTTATTATTGTTATGCCTTTGACGCTGGCGACCGCTTCTGGGTCCGCAAGAATAAGGTCCTTGCTTATTTCTTCCTTTATTCTTATGAAACGGCTCAATCCTTTGCTTTTAAGGCTTTCCATTATGGCTTCGGGCTTGCTGAGTCGGCAAGAGGGTGGGCATACTCTCCATGAGAGGGTCCCGGCGGGAAGCTTTACGGTTTTGGTTTTTCCGTTGTCGGTAAGCTCGTCCCTGTGCACTTCGCAATAGGCCGAAATGCCCTTTTGGAGAGACTCGATTCTGAGGTCGCAGTCTTTGGCGTCGTCGGCGTATCTTGCCTTGACCTTCGCGATCTGCTCGTTCATCTCTATCGTTATTTTTTCTCTCATTCGCTCGTTCCTGCCGAGCTCCGCAATCTTTTCGTTAAGCTCCGACCTGCTTTGCGGTATGTCCTTGTTCGTTTCGATTTTGGTTTTTGCCATCTTTTCTTTCTCCTTTTCGTCGTTTGGTTTCCACGCATTGAACGCCCTTTCAAACTCCTTGACGCTTAAAAGGGCGGTCTCGCACATTTTCATAAGCTCCCAAAAGCTTTTGCTCTCGTCGTATAAGGCGTCACCGACCGAGGCTATGTCTTCCATCGCCTGATCCATGTAGCCCGCTATGATGTTTATCGCCCCAACGTCTTCCCGTCCCAGGCTTACCCAAGACCTTACGTTCTTGGAAGTCGCCGCGTATTGTACTAGCAGCGCCATCATCGCCATGTCCAGCTTTTCTCTTATTTTTATTCTTAAAGGCATGTCGTTTCTCATCTCTGGCTCCCCAGTTTTTGCTTGGTCGAAGTAAACTCCGGCACCTTGGGACCCGTGTCTTTAACAAGTCTCCACATCGAGCCTTCGTTCTTCCTGCGTGGCATGTATTTCTGCAAATATCCGCTTTTTGTAAGGAGTCTGAGGAACCTGTAGGCTGTGCTCATATCGGTGAGCGAAACGCCGGCAAGCTCATGCGAGCCTACGACTCTCTTTATTCTCAGGCTTTGCCACAGTCTCTGTCTTGGGTAAGGGTTGGGCAAGAATCTTGTTTCTTCAAGAAGCCTTGAAAGGATTTTGCAGAGTTCTTCTGCGCCTCTTGGAAGAGCGTCAGGCTCTTTCAGCCATTTCCTTACAGATGGAAGAGATTTTCCAAGTTTTCTTGCCATGTCTGAAACGCTCATTCTCTTTCTGCATTCTGTAAGCATTCCATACCAGTCTAGCTTTTTGGATTCGTCTGCCTTGTTTTTCATTAGAAGCCTCTTTTCTTTTCCTTGAGGAAGAATTCAGCGTTACCCCAGGATTTTAAATCCATTCCAGCTACGCCAAGAGTTCTCGCCCTACGTTCTATTGCGTCAAGACCTATCACAATCAGCCTTACTACGCCTTTTGAATCTACATATAGTTTTTTTAGCAGCTCGTCAGATACGACAACTTCGCACAGGTCAGAGGCAAGCCGCTTGCAGTCGTCATAGTCTGTAGGTTTGAATTCCACGAACTGGGCTATTCTGTTTGCGAACTGCTCACGAAGCTGTATCTTCCTTCTGGCGTTTTCCATGCCTACAAGCACAATAGGAACAGACGAAATGTCGTGAATATCTCTGAGTGTTTCGGTCATTCTTACGTCTTCAAGAATGTAGTCGAATTCGTCTATGAAGATAGGTCTGCCACATACTTTCAATGCTTCGGAAATCTGCATTACCATAGCCGAGCTTCTTAGCTTTGTCGGTGACATTTCAAGTTCTCTCAGAATGGTCTGCAACATTGCCGACGGTGTCCATGTAGAGAGCGCCCTTACGTAGATGCCGTTGCACTGGTTCACGAACCATGCGGTGGCGGTTGTCTTGCCGAGTCCTGACTTGCCGAATATCAGACCCATGCCTGGTGTTTCTGGCGTTCTGGTCAGTAGTGCCTGGCTTGCTTCCACAAGCCTGCCGATGTTTTTTGTTGCAACGATTACCGATTTCATGTTATTTTTTCTCCAGTGAATTAATTATTTTTTTGCCAGTTTTTATACTGGTATTTTTTTTGTAACCAGAAAGGATTTTGCTAATGCCTAAGATTCGTTCAGAACATCCTGTTTATACGATGCTTAACAATGAAAATGGATTTGAAGATTTCATTAACATTCTAGGAGTTTATTCAAAATCTCACTTCCCTATGGTGGTGTTTAAACTTCCCCATAGAGTTGGGGCAAATATAACTGGATACAGTTATCTGTTTCATACCACTACCTTTACAGCTGAACTTCTCTACCCAACAAAATCCGAAGATATAACCATAGAAACTATAGAAGCCAAAATATGTGAGCTAGCAAATATCTGTAACCCTAGCTTTATCAGAAGCCTTTCTGACAAAGAGGATGTTTCTGCTCTCGTCTAGGAATATTTGGTCGCCTGTTACTGGATCTTCAAGACAGGTTATTGTTTTCTCTGTTTTTTTAGGTTTATGCTCTATTCTGATTTCTGTAGTAATCTTTATTACTATGTCTTCTTCGTCAGAAGCATGTTCTTCAGCTTTATTAGCATAATATTCTAATATTTCGTTATGAATTGCTCTGATAGTTTCAGAACCTTCCTGTTTCTGCCAGTCAGAGTAGTTGATAGAATTTGAGCCTTTTTTCATCTTCAACCTTTCAGCATCCCTTTTCCAAGGTTCAAACGGGTATTTTTCTGCCATTTTTTTCTTTCTCCTTTACTTCGAATTGCTCTTGAAAATATTTCCCAGGCATCTATATGCCGCATATTCCGGAGTCCGTTCCCAGCTTCTTCGCCAGGCTTCGTTCTCTGGTGAAATCCCCTCGAAATTTACCGCTTCAAGGGCTTCATATCTGCTCATTCGTTCTCCTTTCTCCCTATTCTCGCGTTCCTCGTCAGTCTCCCTCTTGAGGTCAAGCCTTACGATTTCCGCAAGCTTCTTTTCTGTGTTTTCATCTAAAACCTGTGGCTGGTTCAGAGTCTCGAAATCTGGCTCCTTCTCCAGCTCGTTGATTGTAAGTGCTGCATCTGTTGCAGCCTCTAGTCTTCTGGTCGTGTATTCTTCTACGCTTTCGTTCGGCTTTCTGGTTATTTCGTCAGCCTTTTTCACATAGTGGTCAAGGATTTCGTTATGGATACCCTTTAGGCTTACTCCGCTGGTCAAGGTTTTTATTTCATTTTGTTTTTCTCTGATTCTCTTCTTCTGAACCGCCTTCGCGTGGTTGGCCATTTCTTCCCTGTCTATTCCAAGAATTTCGGGGCAGACTGCCACACATATAAAATCAAAATCTGTTGTCAGAACCGTTACCCTGCCATAATCCGTAAGGTCTTCATAAACAAGAACTACTTGACCATTGAAAGAAATAAGTTCGTCAGCCCAGTAATCCCAGTTGTTTACAGAAATACCGTTTTTGCCGACCTTTCTTCTTCCCTCGTTGCCTGCAACAGGAGAAAGCAGAACATCAAGACCTCTTATTGCGTCTGTCGAAATACGTCTTACTGTTCCGTTGTAAGAGGCGACTCTTTCCATCGGGCTTACTCCAAGCTCGCTGTGCTTGTTAATCCAGTAGAAACCTTTAGTCCACTTGTCACAAATCTCCTGAAGCTCTATGGAAGAAATAAACTCGCCGTTTATCGGCTCTTCCGAAGTCCTCTTCCTGTTGCCCTTGCCGTCCTTGTTCATAAGACGGTCAGCGAAACACTTTCTTTCTTCGATAGACCTTCTTTCAGCAACGTTGTGACCGATGAACTGAGGGCATAGTTCAAGCAGTCCGTGAGAAAATGTTTCAAAAACTCTTTCAATCTGCGGTTTTTCCCATGGACTGAAAGGCGTGCAGAATGTCTGCTTTATGTTCAGTGCTTCCAGAACACGAGCGACCTGCTTTGATTTGTAGTCAGAGCCGTTGTCCATTTTTATCTCTTCAGGAACACCCCATTCTATAAGCGCCCTTCTTATGAGAGCAGAAACAGCAGAGGCCTTGCCAGTTCTGCATACCAGAAACCTCACTCTTCGTGACCATACGTCTATTACGCCTAAAATTGTATGTCTGCCATCGCTGAGCATAATATCAGTGGGTGTCGAGTCCATCTGCCACTGTTGCAGATACCTTTCAATCTTTTCGGTGGTGTCGCCGAATGCAAGCATGAATTTGTTCTTCCACTGGTCAGGCTGGTTCATTGCGGTGAAAAGCTCAATATTTTCACTCTTCCAGTTTTCAAGCCATCTTTCTATGGTTCTTGCGCTTGGAATTTCCTGCCCCTCAAATCTGGCACACATGGCGTGGAATATCTGTATTCCCTTAACGTGTGGAATTTCCTTCAGCATCGCAAGAACGAATGCTCTCATCTGCTGGTTGCTGTCTATAATGCCAGAGCCTTTGCGGTTGCCGTAGCTTCCTGCAAGAGAGGCTATTCCGTCAGATTTTGATTTCTTTATCCATCTAATAAGGCTAGGCTGTGATATTGTCGGAAGAACCGCCCTTATCTCTTCGTCAACTTCAAGCTGACGGGAATTGTAAGCCGATATGAAAAGGAACTGTGCGACAGTCTTGCTTTCCTTGCTGTTGGTGAAATAAGATTGCCAGAGAGCAAGTATTTCGCATTTTGCGTTCATTCTGTCTTTTGCCATTCCTTTAAATCCTTTCGCTTTTGCCAGTCCGTTCAATCTGTTCTTTTCGGAAATCTCCTCGCTTATCTCGTTCTTTATTCTCAGCTTCGCGCCTTCTATAGAACCTTCCTTTGAACCTTCTTTTATTTCTTTCATTTTCTCGTTGGTAGCCATTATTGCTAAGGCTTCCTGTGTTTCTGGTGGTAGCGAGGAAATATGGTATTCAAGACCGCCACCTCTGCCTTGGCGTGGACGAGATTGCCAATGTTCTTTTTTGGCTTTATCTAAAAGAGCTCGTCTAGATGGTGGTAAACCAGCTATCTTTTCTCCAACGAATTCAATGATTGAAAACCATTCTTTCATAATAATTAGGCAGCTTCCTCGTCTAAATATTCACAAGGACAACCAAGCTCTTTTAATAATGTTTCAATCCTCTTGCTCTTGGATCTACCTTTCATTACCTGGTAAATTGCGGTCTGGCTAACACCTAATCTTTTAGCTAATTTAGTTTGTGTTAATTCATTTTTTATTAACCAAATCTTGATTTCTTTAAACCGCATTTTTTTACACCACCTGTTAAATATATTTGACACTTGATTGATTCGTGATAAGCTTAAGTTAGGGTTATAAGTTGTAACCTCAACTAATTTAATTTTATCCGTAATTACGGATATTGTCAAGAATGAATTTTCGTTATTGCGGATAAATTTTTCTTGCCAAGTTTAATTAATTAGTTATTTTCTTTTAAAAGTCCAATTAGAGCTGATGTTCACTTAACTTGGCAGTAATATCTAAGACTGCCTAGTTTAAAGAAGAAATAAATAAGAGGAAAATTGATGGAAAAGGCTAACAATAATAATTTGAAGAACTTGGCAGTTAAACAAAAAAACTGCCAAGAACTGCCAAGTATAAATTCTGAACTTGGCAGTTTTAGCGAAAGGTTGCAATTAATTATAGGGGATAAAAAAGCAAGATCATTTGCAATAGAACTTGGCATACCTCCATCTACATTTCATCAATATTTAAAAGGGCAAAGCGAACCAACACGTCCTGTTTTATCCGTAATAGCGGATAAAACAAAAGTTAATATGCAATGGTTAGTTGACGGCAATGGACCAATGATGAAAGAAGAAGCTTCTTTGCCTGTTCCCTCACAAGAAACCTCTCTCATAAACAAGCCTTACACCATCACCAACCTAGAGGGCAACGAGATCACGTTCACCCCTTCCCCGAACCTTATAAATATACCAGTTCTAACAATGGAAGCTGCCTGTGGCACAGGAACCTTTTCAGACGATAGCCATATCACCGCAATGTTTTCAGCCACAAGAGAATGGCTGGTCAGACACCTCAACAGAAACCCCGACCACCTATGCCTTATTCAGGCAAAAGGCGACTCCATGACCGACACCATCAAACCTAACGATATGGTCTTCGTAGACCCCGAAGACGCAAAATCACCTACCGACGGCATCTGGGTGTTTTCCATCGAAAACCAGATCTTCCTCAAACGCCTCCAGTTCCTCCCCAAACAAAAGCTCAAAGTCATCAGCGACAACCCCGCCTACGAAACCTACTTCCTCGACCTCGACGAAACCTTCCGCCTCCTCGCCCGCTACATCGCCACCCTGAGCGTCAAGATTTAAAAAAATAACNNCCCCGCCTACGAAACCTACATCCTCGACCCCGACGAGACCTTCCGCCTCCTCGCCCGCTACATCGCCACCCTCAGCATCAAGGCCTAACCATTGTTTGATAATTCAAATACCAATTTTTATTGATAATATAAAAGCATTATTATATTATATAATAATGCTTATAGGAGGTAGACAATGCTCACAAAAAAACTAAAAATGTCTTTTGATCCAAATGTAGTGAAACATCTTGGTTTAAGTATGTATAGCACACTACCTGCCTCCTTGTCAGAACTAATAGCTAATGCATGGGATGCAGATGCAACAGAGGTAGAAGTAATACATGACGAGATAAACAAAACCATAACCGTTGTTGATAATGGTTGTGGTATGTCCTTTAACGAAATACAAGAAAACTATTTAAGAATTGGTAGAGATAGAAGAAAATCCGAATCCAGTGATATAACTCCCAAAGGTCGCCTTGTTATGGGAAGAAAAGGATTAGGAAAATTAGCAGGATTTGGTATTTCCTCCACGGTTCAAATAGAAACAGTTAAAGATGGTGAATATACAAACTTTATTATTGATTTTAATAAGATGATCAATAATAATGTTACAACTTCGCTGGACAAAGATTATGAACCAGAAATATTAGATTATTCTGAAAAAGTTGATAAACCAAATGGAACAAAAGTAGTATTGTCCAATCTTAAACTAACTCAACTAAGATGGGATTATGTAAAAAAAGCTGTTGCAAGACGTTTTTTGACATTCAAACAAGGTTTAAGTATAAAAATAAATAATGATGTATTAACTGAAGAAAACTACGATGTCAAAAATATCTGCGAGCATGTATGGTTTGTGGGGAAACCAGAAGAAACAAACAATATTGATTCTGGTGAATTAATTGTAAAACGAGAAAACGGCGAAAATAACTCTGTTAATGTTTCGGGTTGGATAGGAACTACATCTAAGCCTGTTCCAAGAGAAATAAAAAATGGAATAGCTATTTATGCTCGTCATAAACTTGTTCAAGAACCTTGTTTTGCCAATATTGTTCCACAGGGGACCCAAACTATAGCTTTTTCATATATGATTGGAAATATTGAAGCAGAATTTTTAGATGGAGACGAAGACAAGATTGGTACCAATAGAACATCAATAGTTTGGACTTCAGAAGAAGGTGAAGCTTTAGAAGAATGGCTTCAAAAAATAATAAAAACAGTATCTAATAAATGGTATGAATTAAGAGAAGAAAAAAATATTAAGAGAATTACTGGGGATACAGGTGATTTGGACGCTTTTGTCGCTCATTTAGGCTCAGAACGCCAAAAGGAAGAAGCAAAAAAACTCATAAGGCAGATAGCAAAAACAGCTTCTAGCGATGAAATCGCTCAAGATCTTGCGGGTTACGTTGTAGAATCAACAGAATATAGAAGTTTCGTAGAGTTCATTAATGCTCTTGATGGAAAACCAGCTATAACCGCAGTAAAATTTGTTGAATTAATGAAAGACTGGCAAATAATTGAAAGTAGAGAGCTATTAAGGATTCTATCTGGTAGAGTCTATGCTATAAAAGTCCTTGTTGATATGATGAACAATAACAGTCTTGAAAAAAGCATACATAATTTTTTAGAAAATAATGCTTGGATAATAGATCCAACTCTAACTGTTGCTTATTCTGAAAAATCATTTACGACACTATTAAAACAAGAATTTCCTGATTCTGATTCCAAAGGGGATTCAAAGAGATTTGACTTAGTATGTCTTGGAATTAATGGTGATTATTATATTGTTGAATTGAAAAGACCGAATGTTGTAATAGGTTTTGATGAATTAAATCAAGTTGAAAAATATATATCAATAGTGAAATCTATGATTAAAGGACAAACTAAGAATCAAGATAAAAAGGTCAAAGGTTTACTGTTTTATGGTAAATCACAGGCTGATGTTGATTTGACTGAGAGAAGAAGTATTGAATGTGTAAGCTATTTTCAATTGATAGATAAAGCACTTAAGATTCATAAGGAATTTATTGATAATCTTGAAAAGAATTCTAATTTTAGACCTATACTTAATAAAATTTCACCTTTATATAAAACATTAAATATCAATACGGATATAATCAAAGACTAATATATAAGAATAGTAGAAGGAGTGTGGGGTGCGGACATTTTTTTGTTCTCTTATAGCAATCTCCACAAATCAACCATTCTCCAAGGTCATACAGCAACCTGCCACATTCACACATCTTAAGCCCTGCCTTTTCAGCAGCTTCTTGACGCTTCTTTAAATACTCTTCTTTATCTTGTTTATTCTTCATAATTTCAACTTAATCTAATTAAATATCTCTGAATAGATGAAACTTTTCATATTTTTTAAATAGATTAAGCCTGGTAAAATAACCTTATAAACAACCAGGAGAGCAGCAATGAACCGAGACGAAAGAAACGAAAAGTATCTAAGAATTATATGTGTTTATGGACCTGATGCTCAAAAAATACAAGCAATCCAGGAATTTTCTGAACTTACTCAAGCTATTACCAAAGACATTAACAATCAAGGTTCCAGAGAAAACTTGCTAGAAGAAATAGCCGATTCCAAAATCATGCTGGAACAGATGCAGCTCNNGAGAAAACCTGATAGAAGAAATAGCCGATTCCAAAATCATGCTGGAACAGATGCAGCTCCTTTTCGATGTCGATGATCAGGATCTAGAAAAAATAATGGATAAAAAAATCGAACGACAACTAACCAGAATCAAAAATTCTATTTCTAAATAAGGATTTCAAAGTTAAAACACATGATTTAACAGATTTTTCAATGTAAGAATAAAATTTTATTTCTTATTTAAAAAACTCAAAAAACAGGTTCTTTCTCAAGTTGGCAAGCTGTCGGTCGTCTATTATGCTTTATTCCAACTCCATATAACACGCACTTAACCCAAGCGTTAAAGCCTGAAAATCTACATTTGTCACAATTTTCGGGCACCTTTTCAACTAAAATGCAACCTATATGTGGTCGAGTATTCGGGAGCATTCCCGCTAATCCCTTAGCTCTTGCTTTAGACATATCAAATCACCTCTTAATTTTAACGATAAATAAATAATACATAATAACTTGTTTCTTGATGAGGTGATAATATTCACTTAATAAATTATTATTGCTAATATAAATTATACTTTTATAATAGCAATTATAATTATAAATAATCATTTAATAAATCTACTGAAAATAATTTTGAATTTTTATACTTTTTTTATTGTCAAACCATCTGTCGTTTTTCAAAAAAATTGTCAAACCATCTGTCCAAAACACAAAAATCAAAATCCAACGCAAATCGCCATCGTAA
>LXOW01058699.1_pt1 | contig 20782 bp, 15 predicted proteins | sample 1368591 | NCBI WGS metagenome assembly LXOW01 (sample SAMN04884650, study PRJNA319009) | bovine gut metagenome | isolation source: Cow rumen | host: Bos taurus | place: Italy: Legnaro (PD) | collected 2014-07-09
GCCAACGACAAGGTAGTCGCCTTTGGCGTAGCGTTGCCATCCCTCTCGAAGGCGATGCAAAAGGCCAAGGGCAGTCTATTCCCCTTCGGGTTTATCCATCTCCTAAAAGCCTTGAAGCATAACGACACCATCGATTTGTTGCTGATTGCCATAGACGAGCGTTATCAGAACAAGGGCTTGAATGCCATGATTTTTGACAAGTTTGTCAAGGGCATCAGAAAGAATGGCATCAAGTACATTGAATCGACGCGTGAACTTGAAGACAATACCAACGTGCAGAATCTCTGGAAGCATCTGGATCATCACATTCACAAGAGAGCCAGGGTGTACAAAAAAACTATTTGATGATGAAACGAATTTTAAAATGCTTGTTATTTGCCGTATTGGCGGTGTCGGTTGCGGGTTGCCAAAAGGACAACATCGTCCTGATCGACCCGGTTGAGACCGACGATACTGATGACTACATCGCCAATACCACATTCACCAAAACGGTCAGCGTGGTCTTCTCCACGGATGGGAACGCCACGGTCACTGGAACCAACGACAACTTCACCGTGTCCGTAGAGGGCAACGATGTCACACTGGTATATACTGGAGAGGAACATGTGATGTATCATCTGTCCGGTACCACCAACGATGGCTTTTTCAAGTTGTATAGCGCCAAGAAACAAGGCATCACGTTGAACAGTGTGAACATCACCAATCCCAACGGTGCCGTCATTAACGTTCAAGGTACACAAAGCGAGCCTAACAAAGGCAAACGCACTTTCATTGTTTTGAATGGTGAAAACAGTCTCGCTGATGGCACTTCCTATACCGACACACCTAGCAATGAAGATGAAAAAGCAGCAATGTTTGGCGAAGGCCAATTCATTTTCAGTGGAGAGGGCAGCCTCTCAGTTACGGCAACAGGCAAGTCGGGCATCGTTTCCGACGATTACATCCATGTGATTAGCGGCACCATTACGGTGAATGTATTAAGTTCCGCCACGGTTATCGGGAGCGACACTTTAAAGCCTGTTTGCGTCAGGGGGAAAGACTATGTAAAGATGACCGATGGCACGCTGATCCTTACCGGCACAGGAACGGGCGGTAAAGGCATCAGCAGTGATGGCAATGGCTATTTCTATGGCGGCACGGTTAACGTTACTGTAACGGGTAGCAATTTCGGTTCCAGTGGCGGCGGTTTTCCAGGCGGTGGAGGCCCTGGAGGCGGTGGTCAAAGCAACTCCAACGGCGTTTCGGCCAAAGGCATCAAATGCGACGGCAACCTGGTTTTCAGAGGGAGCAAGGTCGTGGTGAACAGCACCGCCCACGAGGGTATCGAAGCCAAGGGCACACTTTCTATTTCGGGCGGCGAGGTGTATAGCCATTCCCAGTCGGATGACGCCATCAATTCGGGCGGCAACCTCACCATTTCCGGAGGCTATGTCTGCGCCTACAGCCAAGGCAATGACGGCCTTGACGCCAACGGTGATTGCTATATCAAAGGCGGCGTGGTATATGCCATTGGCACCAGTTCACCCGAAGTGGCCATCGACGCCAATAGCGAAGGTGGTTACAAGCTTTACCTCACGGGGGGCACTTTGGTGGCCATCGGAGGTCTCGGAAGCGGTTCTTCGCTGACCCAAAGCTGTTATTCCGCCTCGTCATGGTCGCAAAATACCTGGTACGGTTTGACCGTCGGCTCTACGACCTATGCGTTCAAAACCCCGTCAAGCGGCGGTACGCCATTGGTCGTTTCGGGCAGCTCCTCTCCCACCCTTCAATCCGGTGTGAGCGTTTCCGGTGGAACGGCTTGTTTCGAAGACATGTTTTATGTTGACGCCTCTGTAAGTGGCGGCACCTCTGTCAGTCTGTCGTCCTACACAGGTGGCAATGGCGGTGGAGGCCCTGGCCCAGGTCCAGGTGGCGGTGGTCATGGACCGTTTTAGTTTTGAGTTGACAATTGTCAGTTAAAAGTTTTGAGTGATGAAAAGCAAACAAATTATCCTATTGATATTGGGGATGTTGATCCCAATGATGGCCTACTCCCAAACCGATGTTGCCCTTGATCCCGAGTTCGGCGGCAGAGTATCCATAACCCTTGACAAGAAAATTACCAAAGGTTTGCACATCTCCCTTGAGGAAGAGGTGCGTTTCGACAACAATTTCGGCAGCCTCGATCGCTTGCAAAGCACTGTGGCCTTGAGTTACAAGGTGCATCCAAATATCAAGCTTGGTGTTGGCTATGTGTTCATCAACGGTTATGCGGCCAGCTCTGATTTGTTCAAGGAGCCTCGTCATAGATTTATGGTCGATGCCACGGGAACGCTGCATCTCGGCAATTGGAACCTCTCCCTGAAAGAACGCTTTCAGGTGACTCACCGTAACGGAGATTTCAATGTGTACCAGAATCCCCACAACGCCTTGACGCTGAAAAGCCGTCTGAAAGCACAATACAAAGGTTTTGGCAAAGTGCAGCCCTACGCCTATTTCGAGGTGCGCAACTATTTGAACGCTCCTGTCATTGAAGCGGCATACGATGGCAATGTTTATGTCACTCTGGATGATTATTCCGAGGAAGGCGAAGCTGGCTGGTTCTTGAAGGGTTTCAAGGGCGGATACGTCAATCGCCTGAGAGGGTCATTGGGCGCAGACATTAAATTGGATAAGCGCAACACGCTGAATTTCTACATCCTGTGCGATTATCTCATGGAAAAGCAAGTGGATGCCAACGCCGAAGGCACCAAACTGAAGTCCTACACCAGGGAAACTGGCTTCAGGGGCTGGATTGGTGCCGGATATAAGTTCGCGTTTTGATTCTGGATTCAGTCATGCGGCTTTCGGAATTTGCGGTAAGGAAACGGTTGGTGTTCTTCATAGCAGCGGTGGTGGTTGCCATCGCTTGCGCCTTGATGATTCCACGCACGAACATCAATGCCGACATGACCCGATATCTGCCTAACGACTCGCAGATGAAGCAAGGCCTTGACCGGATGTCGGAGGAGTTTGGCGCAGATGCGGTGGGCACCGGCATGATCAGGGTGATGTTTTGGTCACTTCCAGACAGCCTGAAGGCTGCCGCCAAGAACGAACTGTCCAGCATTGAAGGCGTCTCCAACCTGCTGTATCAGGAGGACAGCAAAGAATACAACCAAGGCGAAAAGGTGCTCTATGAACTGCTGTGTGGCAGTCAGCGGAGCCAAGAGGATATTGCCAATGAGATTGCAAATCAATACGGAGATCAGGTGATCGTTGAGCAGAGCGAGAATGGCACTACGGCTCCTATAGGTGTGATACTCATTGCCTTAGTCTTGCTTCTGATCGTGTTGTTCATCATGTGTGAGTCGTGGCTTGAGCCGCCTGTTTTCCTTGCTGCCATTGGCGTGGCTGTGGCCATCAACATGGGCACCAATGCCCTGCTGGAGAGCGTTTCGGTTACCACAAACTCGATTGCGGCCATCCTTCAGCTCGTCCTTTCCATCGACTATTCAATCATCCTCATGAACCGCTACAGGCAGGAAAAATCTTTGGGGAATGGCGATAACATCACAGCGATGATTCAGGCGCTCAAAAAGGCATCGCCATCAATCGTGAGCAGCGCCTTCACCACCATCGTCGGCCTGTTGGCGCTCGTGTTCATGAAACTGAAAATCGGTGCAGACATGGGAATCGTTTTGGCCAAAGGCGTTTTTTGCAGCTTGGTTGCCATCTATACCGTGCTGCCGTCAATCATTCTGGCCTTGGATGGCGCCATAGAGAAATCGGCCAAAAAAGTGTTGAAAATCAAAACGGAACGCCTTGCCGGATTCAGCATGAAATTCCGCATCCCACTGGCCATAGTTTTCGTAATGGTTTTCGCGGGCTCGTACTACCTTCATAATAAGACTGAAATATCGTTTTCTTTCGAACAAAAATCCGAGATCGAAAAGTATTTCCCACCGAAGAACATCACCGTGCTCCTGTACGACAATTCCGATGCCGCAAAGGTGATAACACTGGCCGACAGCGTGGCTGCCCATCCGAATGTGAACTCTTTCATTTCGTATCCATCGCTGATGCAGAAAAAGCTTACGTCAACCGAAACCATGGGCATGGTTGACGGCTTGATGTCAATGGCTGGTGAAAATGATTTCAATCTCGCCGACTTTGACATCAACATGCTAGTGGATGCCATCTATTACATCGGTTCCAAGAATCCAGACGATGAAAAAATGAGCCTCCATGATTTTGCCACACTCGCTGCGAGTTTGAGTGCCGACACTACCCTATCGGCATTTTATGGGGCTGCATCGCAAATTAGCGAAGAAAACTTACAGTACCTTGATATTCTCGTTGCGCTAACCGATACCTGTCTTATCAACAGTAGGTTGACATCGAAAGAGATTGCCGACCTTGTCGGCATCGATCAGGAACTCATCGAGACGATTTGTCCCGTTGGCCCAAAAACCTCCATTCGTGAGATAATCAAAACGTCGAAGGAGCTGCTTAACGAGAGCATGATGCCTTCAACTAATAATATAAAACCTGAACCACAAATCGTTGAACATCAGGTTGTTCTTCCTGTTGAGAATGATTCCATTGAAACCACGGAGAACATAGTTCCTAACGAAGACCTGGCCGTTTCAGAAGAAGAGGATGAGGACCACATCTATAAGGATTCGACCATTTTCATGAGTCAGTATACATCGTCTGAAATCGCCCAAATGGTAGGGATGAACGAGAAAAGCGCCGCCATTATATTCAACCTTTACGGTCGAACCGTGAAGCAAAAGACAAAAACCATGTCGTTGTACGATTTTATCACTTTCGTCATCAACGACGTCGCCAACAGGAAGATGTTTGCTTCGCAGATCAACCAAGAAAGCCGCAGGTTGTTGAGGCATAAGGAACAGTTGATGGTGATGACCCTTCAGGCGGGTAAAACCGAAAAGGTTGAGGATGTAGTTGAGGAAGATCAAATGGCCGAGTTGGAGGAAAGCCCCGTGGAAATCATTGAACTCGTCGAAGAGCAGGGAGAAGAGGTTGCTGTTGCAACACCGGCTATTGACAAGGAGAACCTGGAGAAACTCAACATGGCCGAAAGGGTCATGGACATCGCCACTAAGGGAACCCTCTTTGACGCTTCCGAAATGCACGCCTTACTCACCTCTTTTTGTGCCGAAATGGAATTGCGCGACATTGAATTCGCTTACCTATACAACGGCATCCTCCATTTCGACGATGACCAAGTGAAAATGTCGGTGGAAGACATGCTCAGGACGATCAACGACTCTGTAATGAACCATCCTCGCTTTGCTTCGTTGATCAACGACGAAATAAGGTCTGGATTGGATACGGTCAATGTCCTGATTGATGAGAACTTCAAGCAGTTGCGGGGAAGCAAGTTCTCGCAAGCCATCGTTTTCACCGACCTGCCCAAGGAATCAGACGCGACCCATGCCTTTGTAGAGGCTTTTGCGGCACAATGCGACCGTCAGCTTGATAATAGTCATTATCTTATCGGAGAATCGGTGATGATGAACGAAATGCGCAACCGGTTTGGGGACGAGATACTGCTGGTCTCGCTCATTACCATCTTGTCCATCTTCCTCATCGTGGCCCTCACCTTCCGCTCACTTGCCGTGCCTGCCATTCTGGTCATGACGGTGATGTCGGCCGTGTACATCAACGTGACGGCAAGTGGCCTAAACGGTGGCAAACTGCTTTACCTCGCCTATCTCATCATGCAGAGCATCTTGATGGGTGCCACCATCGACTATGGTATCCTATTCACCAACAACTACCGTGAAGCCCGGGCTACGACAAGCAAGATTGATTCCTTACGCAAGGCTTATCTGGCCTCAACACATACCATTCTCACCTCGGGAACAATCATGACGTTGGCTCCTTTTGCCATGTCCCTTTTGATCGATGACGCAAACATAGCAAAGATCCTGCAATGCATTGGAGCTGGCGCCTTGGCCGCTGTATTGCTGATCATCTTTGTTTTACCAGGGCTTCTTGCCGCATTTGACAAATATATCTGCCGTGATAATCGTAAACAATAATAATGAAAGTATGAAAAGGACCATTGTTTTGCTTTTTGCCATGCTGCTTTCACTGATTTTGAGAGCACAGGACATCAATTTTGACCAATATTTCCTTGAAGAAGGGTCGTTGCGCATGGATGTTTTCCAATGTGGCACTTCTGAGAGTTCACACTATGTGTTTGAGCGTTTCATTCTTGAGCCACATTTTGGGGGCTCCAAGGTCAATCTGGTCGATCCATTCAATTTTGGAACCAACCGGGTGAAAGTGATTGATGCGCAGACCAACACCTTAATCTATTCAAGGGGGTACAACACGTTGTTCCGTGAATGGCAAACCACCGAAGAAGCCACAAGGATGGAACGTTGCTATGAAGAATCCGTGAATGTCCCGCTACCGCGTAATGAGGCGTACATCATTCTCGAAATCAGGAATTTCGATGGTGAGTTTGAAGAAGTGTTCTCCAAGCTTTACGATCCTGATGAGATATTCAACAGTACCGAACAGCGCTATATCTTCCCCGTCTATGATGTCATGGTCAACGGCACTCCCGAGAGCAAGGTGGACATTGTGATCTTGCCTGAAGGCTATACCGCGGACGAGATGCCCATGTTTGAGCAACAATGTCAAAACCTGGTCAATGTGTTTGCACAAAACGAGCCGTTTGCAAGCCATATCGACGATTTCAATTTTCGTGCAGTGTTGGCTCCTTCCGAGGAGAGTGGCGTTGACATTCCCGCTTCCCACACTTGGGTGCGTACCATTCTCAATTCGCATTTCTACACCTTTTACATTGATCGCTATTGCACCACCCGCAATTATTTCTCGGTGAAAGATGTGGCGGCCAACGCACCATACGACCAGATCTACATCCTGGTGAACAGCAATGTGTATGGTGGTGGAGGATTCTACAACTTTTACTCCATGAGCACGGCTGGCAACATGTCTTCCTCTAGTGTCATCGTGCACGAGTTTGGCCATGCCTTCGCTGGTTTGGCCGATGAATACGAGGAACCGGACAATCCGTTGGCTTTGCTTTACAATTTGGATGTGGAGCCTTGGGAGGCAAACATCACCACCTTGGTGGATTTTGAATCGAAATGGGCCGACCTCGTGGCACCAGACACACCAATTCCCACACCAAACACCAATCAGTATAACAATACGGTAGGGGCTTTTGAAGGCGGCGGCTATTTGACACAAGGCATGTATCGTCCGCAGCGCAATTGCATGATGCGCAATTATGCGCCTTTCTGTGCCGTATGCAACCGAACGATTGAAGCTGTGATCGAAGCCCATTCCGACACTCCAGTTTCGGTAAAACAGGAGGCTCTTCAGGCCGAACCGTCACTTCGTGTATGTCCCAATCCTGCCGTTGATTACATTGATGTCTATGTGCGGCAACAGGCAGACTGTCAAGCTGAAATCATCGATTTGAATGGAAAAACGGTCCAATCAGTTCAACTTAAGAACAAGGTAAATCGTGTTGAAATCAGCAACTTACCTGCTGGTGTTTATGTGCTTCGTGTGAATGGAGAGGCGCGGAAATTCGTGAAACAATGAAAAAAGCAGTATTCTTAACGTTCTGCCTCTGTGCCATGGCTGGAATTGGCATGGCCCAGGATATTTATACCTGTGGCAGTTTTGTCGATGCATTCGGCCAAAAGGGATCTGGGGTTTTCAAAAACGAAGAGATTATTTTCAGCAAGACTGAGAATGGGAAAGACCTCTATTCATCGGCTATGGCTATTGACACGCTGACTGGCGACATCTATTGGTCAAGCAACTCCAATCCCACCGATAACATCGCCAACGGTTACGGCTGCGTGATGAAAAACGACGAGGTAGTGCTCGACAACGTGATTGGAACTCGCATCAACGACATCTCATTTGACGGTAACGATATTTACTCCGCCGGCTACACCAACGATGTTTATCAATCAATAGCCACTGTATGGAAAAACGGCGAAACCTTACCTTTGTACACCTTTGACCAAGGAAAACGAAGCGAAGTGCTTGGTATCGTAGCTGTTGACGGTGTCGTTTATGCCTGTGGTTACTATTCAGACGGTTTGGACTATGGCTGCGTTTGGAGAAATGGCGATTTGTATGCATTTTATCCGAACAAACAAGTTACAACCATCACTTATTATGAAGGCGAAATTTATTATCTGGTAGAGGATTTCTCAAGTATCATTTATCAAGGAGACCATGAATATTGTACCATTCATACCAATAGTAGTTATACGGTTGACACTTATGACCTTGAGATTGCCAACGGCGATTTTTATGTAGTTGGTTTTATGGGATTTAACGATTGCTGTTTGTGGAAAAACTGCGATATTCTATACCTGCATGCATACGCTCGTGACGCCGACTTCATGGCCTGTCAGTTTTATGACCAAAGCATTTATTATGTGGGCTGGGACTGGGAAGATCACGGCCTTGTGTTTAAGGACGGCGAACAGATTGGTTCCACGAAGTACCAATATTATTATGATGTTTGTGTCAGGCCGAATCCACTTGCCACGGAGGAGGCTAACGCACAAAAGATCACGATTTATCCTAATCCAGCTCAGGACAACATCGTAATCAAAGGCGCTGACAAAGGCGATTTAGTCAACATCTACAGCGCCACTGGCCAGTTGGTGATGACAGCTATAGCTGAACCCAACATGGAGATTGAAGTCGTCAATCTTCCTTCAGGTCTATATTTGATTCGCTGCGGCGAACATGTTTCACGTTTCGTTAAGGAATAAAAAATAGAAAGCCCCGAGAGCTTTAGGCTACTCGGGGCTACCCCATCGATACAAATTTAGAAGAGATTATTTCTTCTTAAGTTTGCCTAAACGAGCGGTCACCTTATAGGTGGTCTTTGAATAGATGTCAGTACCCAGGACAGGAGCGTGACGATATGATTCTACCTGAGGATAGATCACCACGTCGTAACCGGGGTTCTTCTTCATCATATCATACAGAGCGTAGTTGGCGCCACCAACGATTTCAACACCGAGAACAGGAACGGTAGTACCCATGCTTGGGGTGGTACCGATCTTTTCGGTTCCAAAGGTGTGCTCCCAGTCGATAAAGAGGACTCTGGTAACGGTAGCTTCACCGTAAACAGCCTCTGAAAGATCGAAATCAGCAGCATAGTATTCGATGTGAGCGTTAGGCTCTCTCATGCTGTGATGATAGGTGTTGCAGCTTGCCATGAAAAGAACAGCAATACCGCAGATTAAAAACAGTCTGAATTTCTTCATGATAATTGGATTTTAGTTAACTAATTTTAATTATTTTGTTTTAAATGGGGTCAATAGTTATTAAATGCTCATTTTCCTTGCAAAGATAAAAGAATACTTGTTAGGTGCAACCAAAAAAGCGAAATTTTTTATTTTCCGATGCAAAACCGGCCAAAGATGTTGCCAAGTACCTCATCTGTAGTGATTTCTCCAGTGATGGATCCTAAATAATAAAGGGCTTCACGTAGATCCTGGGCGACAAGGTCAGTAGGAACACCCCCATCCAAGCCGCGACGCACTGCTGACAGACTCTCCGAGGCATGTTTCAAGGCTTCGTAATGGCGCACATTGGTGACCATGACCGTGTCCTGGACCCCCATCATCTTTCGGCCAGCCTCAACCAGTTGATCGCGCAGCAGATCAAGGCCTTCGCCGGTTTTGGCGGAGATGGGAAGTGCATCAATGGAAGATACCTGACGAAGGTCAGTCTTATTAAGCAATAGGAGCATAGTCTGATGGCTTAGGTCAACACGCTCTTTGATGGATTGTATGCCGTGCTGTATGGCCTGCGGTTCTTGGGTGGCGTCAATCATGCCAATGACGATGTCGACCTCGCTAATCTTTTTATAGGTGCGTTCAATGCCGATACGCTCTATGGTTTCATCCGTCTCACGGATGCCAGCAGTGTCAATGAAACGGAACAGGATGCCGTCCAGGTTCATTACTTCCTCAATGGTGTCGCGGGTGGTGCCGGCGATGTCCGACACGATGGCGCGATCTTCACCCAACAAGGCATTCAACAGGGTTGACTTTCCTGTGTTGGTCTCCCCTACTATGGCTACAGGGATGCCATTCTTGATGGCATTGCCTAACTTGAACGAAGCGATCAGCTTGGCAATATGGCCTTGGGTCTTGTCCAACAGCGATTTCAACTGGGTGCGGTCGGCAAACTCCACATCCTCTTCGGAGAAGTCCAGCTCAAGTTCAAATAACGAGGTGATGTTCAACAGTTGCGCTCTCAATGCCTGAAGTTCCTTAGAGAAACCGCCTTTCAACTGGTTCATGGCCAGGCGATGCGCCGCCTCGTTCTGCGATGCGATGATGTCGGCCACGGCTTCAGCTTGCGCCAAATCGAACTTGCGATTGACGAAAGCCCTGCGGGTGAACTCGCCTGGCATGGCCATTCTTGCCCCCGACTCCACCAGCAACTCCAGCAAGCGCTGCTGGATGAACACGGAGCCATGCACGCTGATTTCGACAGAGTCCTCACCGGTGAAGGAATGTGGGGCTTTGAAAAATGTGACCACCGCATCATCAAGGTCTACGATTTGTCCGTAATAAGCTCGATAGCCTTCAATCCGCTCCTTCTGAAACGGTTTGCCATGCTGGTAAAACAATCGGCAGACGATGTCATGCGACTGCTTGCCTGAGAGCCTGACCACGGCAATAGCCCCCATGCCAGGGGCGGTAGCCACGGCGCAAATGGTATCGTCAGATAAAAAACTCGTGATCATCTTGAAGATTTTGTTGGCAAAGATAGTCTATTTTGTATTTTTGTGACATGAAAAGATATTTTATCCATCTGGCATATAACGGTGCCAACTACTGTGGATGGCAAATCCAGCCCCAGTCGCCTAGCGTACAGGCTGAATTGGAACGCTGCCTCAGCCTGAAACTGGGCCAATCGGTCAGCGTCACCGGATGCGGTCGTACCGACACGGGTGTTCATGCACGAAACTATTACGCCCACTTCGATTACGATGGAGAAATCCAGGATGTTCAGGATCTCGCCTACCGCCTGAATATGTTCCTTCCAACTGACATTGTCCTCTATCGCATCTGGGAAGTTGCTCCCGACCTCCATGCCCGTTTTGACGCCGTTGCGCGCACTTATCATTATTACATTACGCCTACGAAGAACCCGTTCCATCAAAACGACACTTATTATTATTATGGTCCTTTGGATGTATCTTTGATGCAACAAGCCGCCGACTTGCTGAAGGATTACACCGATTTCACCAGTTTCAGCAAACTGCATACTCAGGTCAAGACCAACAACTGCAAGATCATGGAAACCCGTTGGTTTGAACAAGATGGGCTGCTGGTATTCCGCATCAAGGCGGATCGTTTCTTGCGCAATATGGTCAGGGCCATTGTGGGCACTTTACTTGAGGTCGGCAAAGGCAAGATGAGCCTTGACGAATTCTGCGAGGTCATTGAGCGCAAAGACCGTTGTTCAGCGGGTGAATCCGTGCCCGCTCACGCCCTGTTTCTTGAGGAAGTCGATTATCCAGAGACCGTTAAATAGCGCTTGATATCCGGGTATAATTTACTGATGTCCATATTATTGACATAACCATACGGAGGAATGTCCTCGTGCATCATTCCATCCCCATGGCTGTAATCCAAGCGTAACGACTGGATCAACTTCGCGTTTGGAATGGCTTCCAAGGACTTGTCGTAATACTCCGTCAACAGCTCGTACATTCCTTCAAAAGCATCGATGATACGGTCACGCATTAAAACATGGTCAGCGTCCAAGTCGAGGGCGGCTCCTGATTCCTGCACGGTAATGAACTCCAAGAAACGGTCCTTTTGTCGTTTGGTACTGACGCGATACATCACAGGAGACATGTCGAGCGCACGGGCCATAGCCTCTTGCGGAATGGCTTTGCCATGGTCGAGAAACGACAGCAGCATACGGTAGAAAACAAAGCGGTTCCGTGGGGTGAAGCGCTGGTCGGCGTAAGCGATAGCCGAAGCCAAAAACAGCATCATGGTCTCGTTGGGCAAGCCGCACTCCTCTCCTTTCGAGGATTGACGCATATGCTCCATCAGTTCCTTTTTGCGCATTTCTTTTTTTGACTTGTTGATCAGGAAATTCCGATAAGTGGCAATCGTCCAGCTGAAAAAAGTCCGTTGATCCTGAATCGGTAAACCATTGTCGTACAAGTAAAGGAAAAACTCGTCGATCGTGTCCTCAAAATCGTCACTCAATCCAAAGCCATGCAACTCGTAAACTTTGCCCAAGGCTTTTCCCATGCGCTTCTTCAACAGATAATAGAGGGCTTCAGTGTTGCCCGAAACCACTTCGTCATAATAAGCCGACGCCGATAAGGCATCGTATTGATCCATTCTTTTCATAAAAACAATCCGTAATAATGAATACTACAAAATTACGGATTTATCAAGGCCATCAAACGGGATGGTGACAAGATTTCATATCTATTTTTTATACAGTTTCACCGTTTTGGTGGCTTTGTTACCCACGGCATCCTTGATCACAATCTTCAGGTTGTTGTCGCCTTGCTTCATATGTGAATCCACTTCATAATACAGCAGGTTGGATTTGGCGTCGTACTGACCTAGGATCCAAGCGTCGTTGGCATATAGATTGTAGCTGTCGATTCCCGTCATGTCGTCCGTAATCTTTATCTTTAAAGTGTTGCTTGAGGTAATCGTATCGTTTTCCTTAAAGTTCACTACTTTGATCTTAGGAGCAATGGAATCGATCTTCAAGGCGTAACGGCCCAAAGAACGAGTGGTGGTTTCCACATAGCCATCGTCCATCAACTTCCCTCCCAGCGACGACTCTTTCCCGTTGTCATCAAAATAGGCAATGTAGAACTTGGAGTTTTTATTCCATTCTTCATTTGGCTTGATGCGGACCTTGAACAACTTGAACACCGCCTGGGCGGATTTTCCGAACGCATAGCAACGCGAGCAGCAGCCCTTGGGGTCCGTTTGTCCGGTCTTGATCCATGAATCCTTGAAAAGTGTTCCTTTCTCCAAATCCACTTCGAAATTCTCAATGACAATTTGGCTGTTGAGGCTGCCATCGGCCTTCACAAAATAGCAACTGCGCGAAAGCATTTCCTTTTCAACCTCCACCGGTGCGGTACCGACCACTTTGAAGGATGCCGTGGAGATGTTGCCCGCATAGTCGCCAATCTTGAAACAGACTTCAAGCGTATCCCCCTCCTCTATCTCAACAACGCCGTTTTTCAACTCATACATGGAAAGCCTGTTGTAAGGATCGACCTCAGTACGGACATATCGATTGCCTATTTCCTTAAAACGCTTATAATCAATCAGGCTGTTAACGTATTTCGGCTCACTGTAGGAGAAACTGTCACATTCAAATCTGAAGCTCAGCAAGTTATCAAGATACAATTCGTAAGTATAGGGTCCGTTTTTGTTGGTCGAAGTGCCTACCTGGTCATCCGTGTTGATACCGAATGCAATGGTGCCATTGGCGTGCACATAATCTTTAGAACTGAAATAATAAGGCGCATCCTTGCCTTCCACGGTCGATGAGTCGTCAACGGGATAGACTGCCAAACCCTTGATGCGCGGCTTGACGTCATCGGCGACCTTCAATCCGAAGAACAAGGGATTGACAGGCTTCTCGCTTAAGGTATGGCGGAGCTCATAGTGAAGATGAGGACCTCCAGATCCTCCTGTATTTCCTGAATACCCAATGAAGTCGCCCGCTTTGATGGGGAACGTCTCTTCCGAGAGATAGATGCTGGCGGCAAAGGTCTTGTTGCGATACTGATAGTCCCTCACATATTTGGCGATGGCCTTGTTGAAACGTTGCAAGTGGGCATACACCGAGGTGTAACCATCGTTGTGCGTGATGTAAACCACGTGGCCATAGCCGTAAGGCGACACGCCGATGCGGCTGACGTAACCATCCGCCACGGCATACACGTTCTTGCCTTCCACCCCCTGCGTCTTGATATCGACACCGGCATGGAGGCTGTTGGTACGCAACTCAGCAAAGGTCGCACTCAAATACACCGGAATATCGACTGGCGATGGGTATTGAGGAAATGTTTCTTGGGCTTTGACCCCAAGGGTCAAAAGGATAAGCGCCACTATCAGTCCTGTGTTCTTCATCATGAAATTATTTTGCTGCAAATATACCACTATTAAATAAATCTCTATCTTTGCAAACTTGGTTATTTTCGAGAAACTAATGAACAACTATAGCTATAAAAAAAAGAAGGTCAATCTGTTTCAAATACCAGCGATTCAACTGATATTCAAATTGACGGTTGTCCTTTTTTTGTTTTCCATCAGTCGTTGGCTGATTTATCTCTTCAATGAAGAGTTTTTCCACCATCTGAACATTTGGCAGGCGTTGAAACTCTATTTTACAGGAATGCGTTTCGATTTGGTCGTCATCGCCTACGCCAATTTCCCTGTCATCCTCTATCACTGCCTTCCCAGTAAAGCCATATACAACAAGTTATTACAAGGTGTCGCCAGGCTTTATTTTATTATAGTCAACGCCATCATTGTGGTTTTCAACATGATTGACGTAATCTATTTCAGATTCATTGGCAAACGGATGACCTCGGAGTTTTTCCAGTTTTTTGGCAATTCCGACGAAAATATCTGGCCCATTGTAGGTCAAGTCTTTGTGGATTACTGGTTTATGTTGGTGCTGACGGCTTTGTTTGTGATGGTGCTGGTGGTCGTGGCGAACCGGACCCGATTAAATGAGGAGCAATCCACCAACAACAATTGGTACTTCACCCAATGGATGTCGCTGATCATCTATGCGGTGCTCACGCCTATCGCTTGCCGCGGTGGGCTGCAGACCAAGCCGGTGAACATGACCACCGCTTTGAAGTATGCCGACTCGCAAAACGTTCCCATCGTATTGAATACGCCTTTCACCATCGTGAAGAGTTCCACCGGCACGGCTTTGAAAGAACTGCATTATTACGAGCCCGAAGCGATGGAATTCTCCCCCATCCATTACGACCTCACCCCCAACCGTTTCGTCAGTGACAGCCTTGGATACCGTCCTAATCTGGTGTTTATCGTGTTGGAGAGCTTCGGCCAGGAGATGATCGGCTATTACAACCCTGACCGTCGTTATTCGCTGACGCCTTTCCTGGACTCACTCTTTGAAAAAAGCTTGACCTTCAACGGATTTGCCAACGGGCGACGTTCCATCGAAGCCTTGCCTTCGCTGTTCTCAGGTCTCCCCTCGCTGATGGATGTGGACTTCACCTCCTCTGCCTATTTTGGCAACCGGATTGACGGTTTGGGACTCTCGTTGAAGCCCTACGGTTACCATACCTCCATGTTCCACGGCGGCAACAACGGCACGATGAATTTCGACGTGTATGCCAAAAACGCTGGATTCGACTATTACTATGGCCGGGCGGAGTACAACAACGATGATGACTTTGACGGTCGCTGGGGCATCTTCGACGGACCTTTCCTGCACTATTGCATCCAAACCATCAACACCTTCGACCAGCCTTTCGCCACTTGCATCTACACACTCTCATCGCACCATCCCTACACCTTGCCCAACGGTTTTGAATTGCCTCAGGAAAGCTATCTTTGGAGTGGCTTTGAGAAGACTGTTTTCTATACCGACAGTGCACTCCGCGACTTCTTTGACGAGGCCCAAAAACAGCCTTGGTTCGACAGCACCCTTTTCGTCATCACCGCCGACCACGCCAACACTGAACATTATCTGCCGGAATACAGCAACATTTGGGGCATGTATTCCATCCCCATCGCGTTCTATATGCCTTCTGCCATCGCTCCAGTGCGTTGCGAGGAATTGGCCCAGCAAACGGACCTCAACCTGTCTATCCTGTCGGCATTGGGCATTAACGACACGGTGTTCTCTTTTGGCAGGAACGTGTTCGACACCCTCAGCGAGCCTAGCGCCATTGCCTACATCAACCAAACATACCAGTACAGCAACGGCGTGTATCTTGTCCAGTCGGATGGCGACAATACCATTGGCGTGTTCAACATCCAGCGCGACCGTCAACTCAACGACAACCTCATTGAGCATATCCAATGCGCCGATTTGGCCAAGAAAATGAAGGAACGCATTCAGGAATATAACAACAGATTTATTTTCAACCAATTATACATTGACAAGGAGGCTTTACATGGACAAGCTGAAGATACGATTCATCATCAACCCGATCTCAGGCAAGACACACCGGAAGAACCTGCCCGACCAGATTGAGGAAATCCTTGATGAGAAGCGGTTCGACTACGACATCAAGGTGTCGGAATACGCCGGCCATTCCAAGGCGTTGGCACAGGAAGCCATCGACCAGCACTACAATATCATTGCGGTGGCTGGAGGCGACGGTTCCATCAACGAGGTGGGCTGCAAGCTGATTGGCACGGACATCGCTCTCGCTGTGATTCCATGCGGTTCAGGCAATGGCCTCTCCCGCTGCCTCAATATTCCCCTCAGCCCCATCAAAGCCTTGGAACTGATCAACCGGAAGGCGGTATGCCAGATCGACACTGTCACGGTGAATGACGTGCCTTTCATCAGCATCTCCGGCACGGGTTACGACGCCCAAGTCGCCGATGACTACGCCAAAGACCGCCATCGTGGCTTCAATACTTATTTCCGCTACATCGTCAAGAATTACTTTACCTTGGGCGAAAAGGAATACACCATCCAGTTGCGTGATCGTGAAATCAAGACCAAGGCGTTCTTCATCTCCTTCGCCAATTCCAACCAGATGGGCTACGACGTACCGATCTCGCCGAGGGCTTCATTATGGGACGGCAAGGTGGACCTCTGCATCGTCCGCAAGCCATCGCCCCTTGAACTACCCATCGTCGGCAGCTATTTCCTGAGCAAAAACATGGACAAATCGCCCAAGGTTGACATCATCCAGGTGGACGAAGCAACCATTGTCAGGCCAGAAGCCGGGGTGGTGAACATTGACGGCGAGTCCATCCAATTCGAGAAGGATCTGCACATCAAGATCAACCCACTGTCACTCAATGTCATCGTCTAACCTCAACCCATTATAGCCATGTTCGAGAAAACCATACATTTTTTAACGAACTTTTTCCAAAGCATCAATATAAACAGCTACTATTCAACTGCTTTTGCTCAAGGAATCGCCTTTATCATCCTGTTGGTCATTGGCATCCTATTGTTGTATCTTTCCCGATTCATCATCAAGAAAACGGTTTATAGGGCCATTCTTAAGTCAGAATCGAAATACGACGACCAAGTCATCAACAACAAGGTGCTGATGCGTCTTTGCCTGATGATACCAGCTATTTTGGTCATGAAGTATCATGCCGACATCCTTCCCGATTTCCCTAACGTGCAGCATTTCCTGCTCAATAGCTGTGTCGTCTATATCATCGTGGTGATTACCATGGTGCTGTTCTCTGCAGTGAATACCGCGAACGACATTTATAACATGCACCAGACCGCGAAGATCAAGCCCATGAACGGCGTGGTACAAACCATCAAGATCATCCTCATCGTGTTCTGTGTGCTGCTGATTATCTCTTTCCTGATGGGTAAGAAAGTCAGCTCGGTCATCATTGGATTGGGCACGTTGTCGGCGGTGCTGTTGCTATTGTTCCAGAACGTGATCCTTGGCTTTGTTGGCAGCATCCAGCTGACCATTAATGACATGCTTCGCATTGGCGACTGGATCACTATGGACAAGGCTGACGGCAACGTGATAGAGATCAACCTAACGACGGTGAAGGTGCAGAACTTCGACAATACCATCACCACCATCCCCACCTCCTCTATGGTCACCAACCAGTTCGTCAACTGGCGAGGCATGAGTGAGAGCGACGGACGACGCATCATGCGTAGCATCATCATCGATACCAGAAGCGTCAAATTCTGCACTCCCGAGATGATGGAGCGTTTCAAGCGGATCGAGCGTATTCAGAAATACCTTGATGATAAGGAGGAAAACATTGCCGAATACAACCAGGCCAACCAGATTGACACCACCAACATCATCAACGGTCGCCAGCAAACCAACCTTGGCGTGTTCCGCGCTTACATCCTCTCCTACATCAAATCCAACCCGAACGTCAACCAAAACATGACCCGGATGGTTCGACAGCTACAACCCACTGAGTTCGGTATCCCGTTGCAGGTCTACGCTTTCAGCAAGGAAAAGGAATGGACCAAGTACGAAGAAGTGCAGAGCGACATCTTCGATCACATCATCGCCGCCGCTCCCTACTTTGACATTAAGATCTTTCAACGTTCGTGATGAGTCCAGGAAAAGCCTTTACCGAACGCTATCTGAAGATGATGTTCGCATCGCTTCGTGACGCCACTCCCGAGCAGATTCAGGAGGAGTTGGTGCATTGTCGCAACATCAACCGAAAGCCGGTGCGGGTGCCTAAGATTCACCGTGTCCATTTCAGCGAGAGCCAGTTTATGGCATCTAACGGATACCCAATGCAAGTGTTCTCCACTGTCCCTTGGAATGACCTTGATCGAGTGATTGTCTACATCCACGGTGGAGCATGCATCTACCAACCCGTCTTCTTCCATTGGCGTTTCGTCCACGATTTGGCGCTACGTACCCATTGTCAGGTGCTGATGCCCATCTACCCAAAATATCCCGATTACCATTGCGTTGACAACATGGCCGTGATGATGGATTATTACGAGCGGGTGATCACTCCGATGCAGGCGAAAAAGGTGGTGCTGATGGGCGATTCGTTCGGCGGCAACGTTGCCATGTCGATGACTCAGGAGATTGCCAAGCGAGGGCTGAAGCCGGTTACGGGCTTGGTACTGATGTCGCCCTGTGTGGACAATGCCTTCACCCAACGGGACAAGATGCTGGCCTTGCAGCCCTTGGATGTGATGATCAAGCTGGAGCGTATTGAGACCATCATGGGCGAATGGCAGGGTGAGTTGCCCCCGACACATCCTTGGGTAAGCCCCGTTTATGGCAACCTCAGCGCTTTTCCTGATGACACCCTATTAATCTATGGCAGTGACGAGATCCTCAAAGCCGACGCTGAGCTACTGACCAATAGAATGAATGAATTAGGAAGGCCAATACGGTCGTTGGAATACCAAGGGATGTTTCATACCTTCCCCTTATTCCCAGTGAGAGAAGGCTTTGATGCCATCCAACAAATCACAAAGCTTGTCTTATCCTAAGCAGTTGCACCAACAACGCCTCTACCCTGTCCAACGCCAGCATATTGGCGCCATCTGACAAGGCGTGTGCCGGATCGGGATGCGTCTCCATGAAAATGCCGTCGGCACCGGCGGCGATGCCTGCTTTGGCAATCAAGCCGATCAACTCCGGTTTTCCGCCCGTGACCCCGGAGGCTTGGTTAGGCTGTTGCAATGAATGGGTCACGTCAAGCACCACGGGAACGCCAAAGCCTTGCATTACAGGGATATTGCGATAGTCCACCACCAGATCTTGGTAGCCGAACATCGAACCACGCTCGGTGAGCATCACCTTGTCATTACCGGAGAGCCGAACCTTGTCTACAGCAAAACCCATGCTTTCGCCCGAGAGGAACTGACCCTTCTTGATGTTGACCACTTTGCCCGTCTTGGCGGCAGCCACAAGCAAATCGGTCTGGCGGCACAGGAAAGCCGGAATCTGAAGAATGTCGGCGTACTCGGCAGCCATGGCAGCCTCTTCAGCGGTATGGATATCCGTGACCACAGGAACGCCGAATTGTTGACGCACCTTACCCAACACCCGAAGGGCTTTCTCGTCGCCGATACCCGTGAATGAATCCAGACGCGAGCGGTTGGCCTTGCGATAGGAAGCCTTGAAAACAAAGGGGATATCGAGCTTTTCGGTGATCCGGACAAGCGTCTCGGCAATGCGCAATGGCGATTCCTCATCTTCCACTACACAAGGTCCCGCAAGCAGGAAGAAACGTCCGTCTTGATGGTATGGATACGTGATCATTCTTTTATTTTTTNNTTGAAAAGCGCATTTTTGCTGTTGGCCCTCATGGCTTTAGGAATGGGTAACGCTACCGCACAATACATCACGACACATGCCAAAGCGGCTACACCAGGGCAACAACGCGGCATCTACTATGCCTTGCCCCGCACCGTTATCCAACTCGATTTCGTTATCGAAGAGATTGAATTGTTGGAAGGCCCTTACAGTGATTATGTGTATATGATAGGTGCTGATGATTACATCATGGAGGACGGCATGGAATACCGTCTGTTGGATGTGATGATGACCACTTACGCTGAGGCCGACCCTAACGCTACGTTTTTCGTCGAGATGAATGCCAAGAAAGGCGATGCCATTGAGTTCTACCTTACACCAAAGGGCATACTTCAAGGTGTAGGCATTGCATCAACCCCCTCATCTGATTCTCAACCCACACCTCTCACCTCTCACCTCTCACCTCTCACCTCCCAAGACCGAAACTTCAAATACCAATACGGATCCAAAGCCAAGAGCCCTGAGCAGATGGCTTACGCCGCAGTTGAAATGATCAATCGCATCCGCGATGAGAAGATCAAATTGTTAACCGGTTTCCAAGAGACCGCTTTCACACTTGACACCTACCGTCAGATGTATGCTGACTTGGATCAGATGGAGAACGACTATCTCAGCCTCTTCATAGGCAAGCGCATCGTCCACACTGTGGTGAAGACTGTATACGTGACCCCTTCGAAAGAAGTACCTTCGCAAAGCATCGCCAAGTTCTCGACCGACAATGGCTTCAGCACCGGCGTATCAGGTCCT
>LXOW01064298.1_pt1 | contig 20773 bp, 10 predicted proteins | sample 1368591 | NCBI WGS metagenome assembly LXOW01 (sample SAMN04884650, study PRJNA319009) | bovine gut metagenome | isolation source: Cow rumen | host: Bos taurus | place: Italy: Legnaro (PD) | collected 2014-07-09
GGTCGATAACGAATATGTTCAGAAGCACCTGCGCGGCAAGAAAGGCACCAAGGTCACCGTCAGCGTGAAACGCGGCAACGACCCGGAACTCATTGACTTTGAAATCATCCGCGACAAAATCCCGTTGAATAGCATCAACGCTGTCTATATGCTCGACAACCATATTGGCTACATCAAGCTCGACCGTTTCGCACAAGAATCGACCCAAGAGTTCAAGGAAGCCTTTGCCAAGCTGCAAGCCCAAGGCATGACCTCGCTCATCTTCGACCTGCGCGGCAACACGGGCGGTTACCTCAACACTGCTATCGAGATGGTGGACCAGTTCATCACCGAAGACAAACTCATCGTCTTCACCGAAGGCATCCACTCGCCCCGTCAGGAATGGCGCAGCACGAAGGCTGGCCTTTACACCACCGGCAAACTCGTCGTCCTCATCGACGAAGGCTCGGCCTCGGCCAGCGAAATCCTTTCGGGTGCCATCCAAGACCACGACCGTGGTGTTGTCATCGGACGTCGTTCCTTCGGCAAGGGCTTGGTACAGCGGCCTTTCAACCTGCCCGATGGTGCCCAAATCCGCCTCACCACCTCGCGTTACCACACCCCTTCGGGGCGTTGCATCCAACGGCCTTATGAGAAGGGTGTGGAAGACTACGCCAAGGAGATGACCAAGCGCCTTGAGCACGGCGAATACTATCACGCCGACAGCATCCACTTCCCCGACTCGCTGAAGTTCAAGACCGACGGCGGTCGCACCGTGTATGGCGGTGGCGGCATCATGCCCGACCTCTTCATCCCCGTCGACACAGCCTATAACAGCAAGCTTTACACCAACCTCGTCCGCAAAGGTGCCCTCAACCGTTTCACCACCGACTATGCCTTGAAGCATCGCGACAACATAAAGGCGCAATATAGTGATTTTGAGCACTTCAACAAAGACTTCACCGTCGGCAAGGAACTCGTCGAAGGGCTGAAGAAAGCCGCTGAAGAATCCAAGGTGGAATGGAACGACGAACAGTATGCCCGCTCCGAGAAATTCCTCCTCCTTCAAATAAAGGCCCTCATCGCCCGAAACGTCTGGGATACAGGTATGTACTATCAGGTGATGGCCGACACTGACCCAGGCATACAAAAAGCCTTGGAAGTCCTTGGGAATGAGAAACAGTACAAAAGTATCCTAAAAGGGAAATAGTTTTTTCAAGATTAATCCTTGCCCTATGGGAAAAAATGCTATTTTTGCCGTTTGTAACCGTTGAAATCGGACATCAACAATTATTCTATAAACAACTAAAATTCAACCAATGAAGAGATTCAGTATCATTTCCGCAATGTTCCTTTTGATGGGAATGTTGTTTGGCTCGCAAGTGATGGCCCAAGGGCACATCGAACTGGGCAGAGCCAAGTCGGCGCAACAATGCGCCAATGTCACCCGTGACGGTTTCACCGCCACCTTCTCCTTCAGCAGCATCGATGCCACTGAAGTCAACACCGAAAAGGGTGTGTTCTCCAACATCACCATGGATGGCACGTATCCCACTGGCAACATCGGCGAGCCCTCCTTGCCAGTCGCCAACAAACTCATCGCTGTCCCCTTCGGTGTCGAAGACCTTTCCGTTAAGGTAAAGAGCTACAGCACGAGCACCTATCGTCTTGCCGATTATGGCATCAACACGATTTATCCCCAACAGGAGTTGCTCTACAAGAACCAAAAGCCTGAAGACGTTCCTTTCGCCTACAGCGAGAAGGCCTACGCCACCAAGGGCTTTGTCAACCGCCCCATCGCTCAAGTGCAAATCCAAGGCACGATGCGTGGCATCCAAATCGGTGCCCTCACCATCAACCCCGTGCAGTATGACGCTGCCACCAACAGCATCTGCGTCTACAACGACATCGAGGTTGAAGTGAGCTATGGCCAATACGACAAGTCGGCTTCCTACAACGAGTTTGCCAGAACCTTCAGCCCTTACTTCGCTGGCATCTACAAGCAGATGTTCAACTGGCGCGACGACGTGTACGACCAACACCCCGACCTGTGGCAGGCTCCCGTGAAGATGTTGATCGTAGCCAACCGTATGTTTGAAGACTGCATCCAAGACTGGTTGGCTTGGAAGACCATCAAGGGCTTCTATCTGGACGTGAACTACACCGACGAGATTGGCACCACCGCCGCCGCCATCAAGAGTTTCATCCAAGGCAAGTATGCCGAAGATGCTCCCACCTTCCTCATGATCTTGGGTGACAAGGACCAAGTGCCCGCCTCTGCCACTGGCAGCCAGACCTCTTGCGTGACCGACCTTTATTATTCGAGCGCTGACGGCGACGAGTTCCCCGACATGTTCCACAGCCGTTTGTCCGCTACGAACGCCGCCCAAATGACGGCCATGCTCAACAAGGCCATGGAATATGAGCAATACACCATGCCCGACCCGAGCTACCTGAACAACGTGCTCCTCATCGCCGGTGAAGACAGCGGTTATGGTGTCACCGTGGGTCGTCCCACCATTTGGTATGCCACCAACTACTACTACAACACCGAACACGGCTTCGACAACGTCTATGAGTTCAGCCATGGCACTTACACCAATTGCTACAGCTATCTGAGCACTGGCGTCGGCTTTGCCAACTACACGGCTCACGGCAGCCAAACCAGCTGGGCTGGTCCTGAATTCAACGTCAACAACGTCAACCAACTGACTAACGAGCACAAGTACTTCCTCGCCATCGGCAACTGCTGCCAATCTGGCGACTGGGGTTACGGTACCTGTTTCGGTGAAGCCTTGGTGCGTGCCGAGAATAAGGGCGCATACGCCTACATCGGCTCCTGCCCGAACACGACTTGGTATAACGACTACTACTTCGGCGTGGGTGCCACCAGTGTCAACACCAATATCTCCGCTGGCCAAACTGGAACCATGCCGACGATGGAGCAGACCACCATGGGTCTGTACGATGCCATTTGGAACGACGATGCTTACCATACTGTCAACTCCTACCTCTTCGTCGGTAACCTCGCTGGCAACGCAGCCCAGGCCTTGGGTTATCAGATGCACAGTGCTACCCTTTATTATTGGCAAGCCTACCACGTGTTGGGCGACGGTTCTGTCATGCCTTTCCGCGTGCAGCCCACCGAAAATGTCGTCAGCCACATGGCCATCTTCCCCATTGGCATGAGCACCTTCGAAGTCAGCGCTGTTCCTGGTTCCTACGTGGCCATCAGCAAGGATGGTGTCCTTCATGGCACTGCTCTTGTCGACGAATCTGGCGTGGTCAATGTTCCCATTGAGCCTATCACCTCCAGCGGCGATGTCACCATCTGCGTGACTGCTCCCCAGCGCATTCCTTACATCCAAGTCATTCCCGCCGCAGCTCTGGAAGGTCCCTACATCTCTGTTGAAAGCTACAATCCCACCAACGCCCATGTCGGCGACGAGGTCAATTTTAGCATTAACTTCAAGAACGTAGGCACTGACGCCACCACTGGCATCACCAACGTCACCCTGAGCAGCGAAAGCGAAGACTTGACCCTTCTCAGCTACACTGGCTCGTTTGATGTCCTCGCTCCCGAAGCTATCACTACGGTGAACGGTTTCAGCTTCCGCATCGCTGAAGGCGTTGCCGACGGCACACGCTTCACCGTCAACGTCACCGCTGTTTGCGGTAGCGAAACATGGGAAGGCAAAGCCTACATCACTGCTGGCGAAGCCCTCCTGGAATTTGTCGATGCCCAAGCGGGCAGCTTCACTCCTGGAGAAACCGTCGCTGTCACCGCTACGTTCAAGAATGTTGGTCACTACATGGCCACCAACGCCATCGCTACTATTGCTTCCACAAGCGAATATGTCAGCTTCATGAACGACACCTACGAAGTGGGCACCATCGATCCCGACGGCACTGCCACCTGCGTGTTCTATGTCACCATCGACGCTTCCTGCCCCANNGACTCTTATGGTGACGGCTGGAACGGCAACAAGCTCCGCGTTGCTTTCAACGACGGCACGCCCACTCAAGAGCTGACCATCGATAATGGCAACGCTGCTGAATATATTCTCGAAATCGGACTTAACGTTCATGTCACCTTGAGCTGGGTCAGTGGCAGCTACACCTATGAATGCTCATTCTCCGTCTCCTACGAAGACGGCACCGTCATCACTCAAGCCAGCAATCTCAGTGCTTCGTGGTCATACGAGTTTGACTGCAACTGCGACAGCGGCTCGTCCAGCAGTGTGGATCCTGTCTCCAACCTCACTGGTGAGCTGACTGGTAACGAGGTCACCCTCTACTGGAACATGAACAACAAGGACGAGATTGTGTACCACGTCTATCGTAACGGCGTTGAAATCGGCCAAACCACCGAACACACCTACACCGACATGGTTTATGTCGAGATGGTGTACACCTACTGCGTGGTCGCCGAAATGGACGGCAACTTCTCAGTGCCTATGTGCATCCAAATCGAGTTCCTCGACGACGTCGAAGAGACTGAAGCCAACTTCGCCGTCTATCCCAACCCCGTCAACGGCATCTTGTTTGTCGACGGCAGCAGCGCTGAGTACACCTACGAGATGTTCAACGGCATGGGACAGAGAGTTGCTGAAGGCAAGGCCTCTGGCAACACCCAGATCAATGTCAACGGCATGGCCAAGGGAGTCTACTTCCTCCGCCTCACCTCTGGCACTCAGATCCGCATGGAAAAGGTTGTCGTGGAATAATGACCTTGATCCATTGAAACGAAAGAAGGCAGCCAATCGGCTGCCTTCTTTCGTTCAGATACCTCGTTGTTTCTTGATGGATTCGTAAGCCGCGTTAATCTCTTGGAACTTCTTCTCTGCGGCCTCCCTGACCTCTTCACCAAGGTTGCTCACCAAATCGGGGTGGTTCTTCTTGGCCATCTCGCGGTAGGCTTTCTTCACCTCCTCATCGGTGGCATTGGCATCCACACCGAGAATCTTGTAGGCACTGTCGGTCTCCTTGATGAACATGGCCTTCACCGACTGGAAGTCGCTGTTGGTGATGCCCATATAGTCGGAAATCGTGTTGATGACGCTCAGTTCCTCAGGCGACACCCTACCGTCAGCATCGGCGATGCCAAACAGATAATGCAACAATTGCAGGCGCGAAGAATAATCCATATAGCGACCCACCTGTTGGCTGATTTCATATAGGTTGTACTCCTTTTCGAGAATCTCTCGCAGCATCTTGACATAATTCTCGGCGCGTTCCTGCCCGAAATTCTGCAGGAAGAACCGTTTCACATAATCCAGCTCCGATCGTTTCACGTTGCCGTCGGCTTTCATCACGGCGGCGGAAAGCACCAACAAGGTCACATTGAAGTCGCGCTTCTCCTCTGTGTTGCCAAAAGTGTCCTCCACTTGGGAGCGGATGACGCGCGGCCCGTTGCCCGAAAACAATGCACCGATGGCATAGCCGATGATACCACCCAAAGGGCCGCCAAACGCCCATCCCAATCCTGTCAATATCAATCTCAGAAAAAATCCCATGGTTATTGAGTTTATCGAAATATAGCTTTTAGTTTGATTTAGGCGGCAAAAGTACACAAAAAACGGCAAGTCGCCAGAAAATAATAAAAAACCGCCTACTACAGAAAAAAGTTTCGTATCTTTGCCACCTTTAACTGAATTAGTTGTAATCAATATCTATTTACACATGAAAAAAGTACTATTATCTCTCATTCTTGTGGCATTGTCAACCATGACTTTTGCCCAACAATGGACAAGCATTAACAAGAGCACACCTTCCGCTCCCGAGGTCAAGTTGGTTTCGAGCAGCGAGAAGGAAGTCGTTGTTGAATTCACGCTTGGTGGGTTCAACCTGACGAGCGTGGACACACAAAACGGCATCCAGAACATCGTGTCGGTGCCGAAGATGTCGTCCATGCTCGAGGCCGGTTCTCCCGACCTCCCGCAATTCCCCGTTCCCGCTATCATCGGCGACATGGCCGAGATGAATGTCAGTGTCGTCAAAAGCACTTACACCGACTACGAGAACATCGAGATTGCACCTTCGAAAGGCAACTTCAGCCGTCAGATCGACCCTGAGACCATGCCTTACACCTATGGAAGCATGTATAACCAGGACGCTTTCTATCCGGCTGCCCAAGCCTATCTGGAGACGCCTTACATCATTCGCGACTTCCGTGGCCAAAACATCATGGTGCGCCCCTTCGCCTACAACCCTGTGACGAAGACCTTGCGCGTCTACCACGGCATGACCATCGCCATGAACAAGGTGAGCGACAACGGCGTGAACCAAAAAGTAGCCCGCAAAGCCAACAGCAAGATGTCAGCTGAGATGGATGCCGCCTACAGTCACCGCTTCATCAACTACGCTGAAAGCGCTGCCAAGTACACTTTCCTTCAGGACCACGGCGAAATGCTGATCATCTGCGCCGACCAATTCGTGGAAGCCATGCAACCCTTCGTGGATTGGAAGAATCAATCGGGCCGTCCCACCACGATGGTCAGCGTGACCGAAGTCGGCGGCAACAATGACACCCAGATCAAGAGCTACATCCAAGGCATCTACAACGATCCCGATCACTATCTGGGCTATATCCTCCTCGTTGGTGACTACACCCACATCACGCCCCATTCGATGAGTGGCGGCCGTTCTGACAACTGGTTTGGCCAACTGGAAGGCAACGATTACTACCTTGAAGTCCTCGTCGGCCGTTTCTCGGTGCAAAGCATCAATGATGTGGAGACCCACGTCAACAAGGTATTGTATTATGAGCGAGATATGCCGGAAGGCCTCACCTGGCTCAACAAGGGTATCGGTATCGCCGCCAACGAAGGCGCTGGTAATGGCCACTTTGGCGAAGCCGACTACGTACACATGAACTTTATCCGCGACACCTTGATGCACTACACTTATGAAACCGTGACACAACAATACAGCGGTGTGGGCAGTGGCACAAGTGCCAGCGCCATCAGCAACGATGTCAACGCAGGTGCCAGCATCATCAACTACTGCAACCACGGTTCACAAACGAGCTGGGCCGTTGCCAACTACAGCAACAGCCACGTTGATGCCTTGGTGAATGATGACAAATGGCCCTACATCTGGTCAGTGGCTTGCAACAACGGCCAATTCGATGGCACTTGCTTCGGCGAGGCTTGGCTGAGAGCCACAAACAATAACACAGGTGCTCCCACTGGTGCCATTGGTGGCATGTTCAGCTGGATCTCACAGCCTTGGCAACCGCCCATGTACGGACAAGACGAAATGGTTGACATCCTGACTGGATGGAAGTCAAGCGACAAATACTGCCACACTTTCGGTGGCGCTTCACTGAACGGAAACATGTACGTCTTGGATGCTGCTCCTTCCGACAACGGCGCCACGCACAACACTTGGATCCTCTTCGGTGACCCGAGCTTGCTGGTGCGCACCGACAACCCCGTCAGCATGAACCTCTCCTGCTCGCCTGCCGCTTTGATGCTTGGCATGAGCTCGATGGAATTGACTGCCGAGAACACCGATTTTGGCATCGCAACTTTGACAATGAATGGTGAAGTCCTCTGCAGCAGCAACATCTCAAATGGCACCTGCACCCTCAATTTCGCCCCATTGAACGAAGTGGGCACCGCCACCCTGACGGTGATTGGCTACAACAAGGTGACCGAAATCATGCCCATAGAGGTTCTCCCCGCCGAGGGTCCCTACCTCAGCGTGACGGGCAGTACCCCCAACTCCACAGCCGTCAACCTGGAGACTGAGTTGTCCTTGTCATTCAAGAATGTGGGTGTCGACCCGACCGATGGCCCTGTGACCGTCACCCTATCGTGCGTCAGCCCGAGACTGACCTTCATCAACGACACTGCCACCTCTGAGGTGCTGGCCGCCGACGAAACCGTCACACTCGAAAACGCCTTTAGTTTCCTCATCGACAGACATGTCATTGATGGCACCCGTTTCCAAATCGATGTCACCATGACTGACAACACCAACACCTGGACTGGTAAAGTCTTTGTCACTGCAGGCAAAGCCATCCTTGGCTATGTCGGAGCCAGCTGGGATGGCAGTTTCACTCCTGGTGAAGAGGAGAGCCTCGTGGCCAACTTCCAGAATATCGGCCACTACATGGCCACCAATGCCATTGCTACCATTTCATGTGAAAACGAGCATGTCACCCTCCTCAACGACACCATTGAAATCGGCACCATCGACCCCGAAGGTCTCGCCATCTGTCCGTTCCAAATCGCTATCGATGAGGAATGCCCGCAGACTGAACAAATCGTGATCAACTTCACCATGCAAGCCGACGATGAGCTGACTGCCGAAGGTACCTTGGTACTGAAGAACTCATGTGTCGTCATCGTCGAAATGAACGACTCTTACGGTGACGGCTGGAATGGCAACAAGCTAAAGCTTTCCTTCAGCGATGGCACTCCCGACCTCGAGCTTACCATTGAAGATGGCAGTTCGCAGACCGAAAACCTTGAAATCGGCAATGGTGTCCATGTCACCTTGACCTGGATCAGAGGCAACTACACTTACGAATGCTCCTTCTCCGTGAAGTATGAATCCGGCGAGGTCATCTTTAGTGCCAACAACCCCAACGGAGGCGTGCTGCATGAATTTGACTGCAACTGCGCTGGTGGCGATACGCCTATCTCCAACTTCAACCCCGTTGAGAACCTCACATACGAAGTTGAGATGGCATCCGTCACGCTGTCATGGGATGCTCCTGAAGGTTCCGTGGGCTTCATCATCATGCGCAACGGCATTGAAATCGGACGCAGTTCCAGACCCTCCTATGTGGATGAAACCGACTTGGCCATCTACTACACCTACTGCGTTATTGCGGAGTATGCTGACGGCAACTCAAATCCCGAATGCGTCATCGTCGACCTCACTAGCATCGATGAAAGCGACGACACCTTCGCACTCTATCCGAATCCTACCAACGGCATCCTTTACATCAACGGTGGCGACAGCGAATTCACCTATATGATGTACAACGGCATGGGACAGGTTGTGGCCAACGGCAAGGCCCAAGGCACTGAACAAATCAATGTCGAAAGCCTGACCAAGGGTGTTTACTTCATCCGCCTCACCAATGGCACTCAAGTCCATGTGGAAAAGGTGGTGGTGAAATAATCACCAACTCGCCAAAACGACAAAGGCGACCTCGTCATTAACGGGGTCGCCTTTTCTTATGCCTTTATTGTTTCTTATTCATCCACATCGAAAACCGATTCGTGGTAAATCCCCTCGCCCTCAATCTCTGACGTGGTGGCAAACCATCCTATTGCATTGCAGTTGGAGAACACATTGGAGGCAATGGCGGGGAAAGCACCCATCACAGGGTTCACCCCTATGGCCAGCTTTTGTCCCACAAGGAAATACAGATAGTCTTTCGCGATACTGTACAGCTTCACCTTGACACGGTCACCTTCGTGGAGATAGGACTTGTTCATGATACCGACAGGAATCGGGATATTGTCGCTCAACATTTCGGGGCCATTGAAATAATATCCAGCATAGCCTTGCATTGGGAAAAGTTGGAACAGTTTGGAAGGACGATTCTTGAAGCGGCTGCCGTTAAGATACAACTCCACGTTATACACAATCTCAGGATCCTGCAAAGTCTGGAAATACGGACAAATGCAAACGGCGGCCTGTTCGTCGACAAAAGGAATTCCTTCCTCGTTCAACAAAGGCAGCAAACCTACCGAGTCAATGCCTATGGCATTGTTGGGCATCTTGGCATCGGCATACATCACAAGCGGAGAGTCGTAAAGCGTGTTTTCCTGCACATTAACTCTCAGCTGGTACCAACGGCCTCTTGTCCCCGCCACAGAATCCGTGAAATAATGGCCTGGTTTGTCGGCTCGTTCATAAAAATAGATCGTGTCTCCAGGCCCTTGATATTGTCTACTTTCGACCATAAACACCTCTGCCCCCGAAATCATCTCCATGTCGTCGGAATAGAACTCCGAAGAATAGCTGAGGATGACCTCATGACATTTCAACTCGTCCGTGAAATAGCCCTCAACGACTGGCCTCTTCCGCCCTTCAGGCACATCCATGACAATCTTCTCCGTACAAGCGGAAAACAAGAGCATGGAAAACACCGACAAACAATATATTACAATCTTCTTCATCTCGGTTCAGTGTTAAAATGGTTGTCAACAAAGGTTGTTTCCACCGTAACGGAAGAGGCAGTAAGAAACCAACCCACAGCCTTCTCTGTTGGATAGATATTGGTATTCACATTGGCAGGAGCACCCATCATGGGGTTGCTGCCCGTCGACATCATCACATTGTAATAAAAATATAGGTATTCAGGTTGGATGCTGCGCAGGTCAAGACGGATACGGTCGCCATCCCTAAGCTTTTTCTTTCTGAAATAATAAACGGGGATTTCCTTGTTCTGTGCTTGCATCTCGGGTCCATTGATGTAGTAGCCGGCATAACCGCCAACGGGCAAGGTCGTCTGCTGCATCAGCGAGTCGTTGACAATGGTGTCGTTCTTGTAAATAATGGGCAAGTAGACGATGTCGGGGTCGGGAAGGCTTTGGAAATAAGGATACACCCATTCAATCGTATCGCCGAAAAAGACCGTCGGAATGGAGTCGTTGCCCCCGTTGAAAGGCTTGATAACCAAGCTGTCGACACATTCTACATTGTTGGGAATGAGGCATTCTGACCACAATTGTGTCACTTCGCCATCCGCATCGGTGACGTTGATGCAAAGACGATAAACCGTGTTTTTCTTGCCTGCAACCACATCGGTAAGATAGTGGCCTTTATTGTCCTGATCCTCAATGTAGGGTATAGTATCCACACCGTCGGTGACAAAAACCGTCGCGCCGCTAATCATCGAAATCTCATCCGTGTTATAGAAGTCGGCAGTATAGCTCAAAATGACTTCATGCTGCTTCATCTCATCGGATAAATAAGCCTCCACGCCAATCATACGATCACCTTCCTCCACATCGATGATAAACTCTTCAGTGCATGACACCGCAGCCATCATCATCAAGCCAACAAGCAATATTTCAATTCCTTTCTTCATCATGATTAGTATTTGAAGTTATAGGAAATGGAAGGCACAACAGAGAACAGATACATGTTCTTGGTAACCATGGCACCGCTATTATCCTGGTCGAAGGTGATGGCCCATGTGTTGTGACGTGCGTATGCATTATACACTGAAAGATTGATTTCATGTTGCCAACGACGGTTGTCCATCTTGCCAAGTTTGCAGGTAAACGACAGATCGAGGCGGTGATAGTCGGGATAACGGCTTTCGTTGCGATAACCGTTATACACCGCGTAGGTCATGCCGTTGATGGTGTATTGTCCACAAGGGAAAGTGACGGGCTGACCTGTGTTGTAAATCCAGTTGGCAGCCACACTGATGCGTTTCGTAATGTCATAGTTGACCACTATAACGAAATTGTGGGGGCGGTCGTAAGGCGAACAATACTCCTTGTTATGGCTGATGCCCTTGATGGTACGGAAACTACGGGAATACGTGTAGGAAATCCATCCCGTGAACTTGCCTACATTCTTTCTTATTAGCAATTCCACACCATAGGAACGGCCCTTGCCTATGCGCAACTCACCGTCGAGCGACAAAGAGCCGTAAGTGATGGCGTTGTCCTTGAAGTCGATGACATTCTTCATGTTCTTATAAAACACTTCTACAGAAGTCTCAAGACCATCGTTCAAGAAATTGCGGAAATAACCCACAGCAAACTGGTCGCACTTTTGAGGTTTAATGTTGGGGCTGACAGGAAACCACACATCGATGGGCAGACCTCCTGTTGCCGACGAGGCCACCTGGGCATATTGCACCGTGCGAGAATACGAGGCCTTGACAGAAGAATGCTCATCCAACTGATACATGGCAGCCACACGGGGTTCGGGGTTGATTTCGGTATTGAACACCTGGCCTGGGCCATAATGAATAGTGTCAGTGACGATATATGAGGCTGGGTCAACGACAATGAAGTCTTCGGTGCCGATGTTCTGGAAACAAGACAACCTCAAGCCTGCACGGAAAGTGAGGCGCGGTGTGGGCATGTAGTCATGCGTGAAATAAATGGCGTGTTCCAAGGCCTTACGTGACACAGCCATCGTTGGTTCTATTTGGAGATATTGCGACAAGGCGCCACCACGGTCGTCTATCTCACCTTGCAAATAAGACTGGATGCCCGTGGTCAAACCGAACTCCGACACATGCTTTTCGTTCCAATGCATGAAGAAGTCGTAATTAAGGAAAGCGGCCTCTGTGCCCGCCTTTATGGAGAAGTCGTAAGGAGCGTAGTTCATATCGATGCTGTATCGGTAGCGCGAACCGATAAGTGAAAGGTTGGAGGTCAACCTATCGGAAAAGATATGGCTCCAACGCAAGGTGGCACTGGTGTTGCCATATCCCATACCTATCATCTGCTGCATGTTGAACTCGTCGTGACCATGGTAGAAGGAAACGAACAAACGGTCATTCTTGCCCAACGATTGGGTCACCTTGGCGTTCAAATCATAGAAATAGATGTTCGACTTGTTCAAGTCCTCTCTGGCAAGGGGTAATACCAAGCCTGCATAGGTGGTTCTGCCAGCCACCATCACAGAGGTTTTCTGATGGAACAAAGGTGCCTCAAGCATCAGGCGACTGGTCACCAGACCCACGCCACCCTGAAGGCCAAAGCGCTTGGGCATCTCGTCTTTCATTGTTACGTCGAGCACCGACGACAGACGGCCACCAAAGTTAGCAGGAATATCGCCCTTATAAAGCGTGGCATCTTTCACGACATCGTTATTGAACACCGAGAAGAAGCCCAGAAAATGCGAGGCGTTGTAAATCGGGGCACCGTCCAAAAGGATGAGGTTTTGGTCGGTAGCACCACCGCGTACGCTGAAGCCCGACGAGCCTTCCGATGCCGACACCACACCTGGCAACAGCGTGATGGTCTTGATGACATCCACCTCACCCATCAACGATGGAATCTTCTTAATGGTAATCATGTCGAGGGTTTGCACGCTCATCGCCATAGCTGTAACATTACGGTCCTTGCGTTCACTAGTGACCTCTACCTCCGACAGTCGCTCCGACTCGGCATACAGCTTCACATTGAGTGTCAGTGGCTTGCTACCGACACTGACTTTCTTCTCAACGGTTGTATAACCAATGTACGAAATGCGCAAACGGTGGTCGCCGTAAGGCAAATCCAAGGAATACTGGCCTTTTTCATCGGTCGTGGTACCCAACTGAGACTTCTCCTCGTAAATGGAAACGCCAATCAGGGTTTCGTTAGTCTCAGCATCCTTAATAACACCTATGACTTGCCCTTTCTGCTGCGCCAACATGCTCAATGTCAAGCCAAAAAGGCACATTATGGATAAAAGTAGTTTTCTATGCATCTTACTTAAATTTGTGCAAAAATACAAAACATTGGCTATTTGGCACTTGTATTTTCAATCATTCGTAAAAAAAGATCGTTTTGGATGCTTATTGCAGTGTCTTATACCCCAACCGTGCCATCTTTTCTACCTCCAATGATGGCTGCCCAAATTCCTCCGTCACCTTTCCCAAAAGCAGATACACGCCGTCACCTTGGAAAGGCCATTGTCTCAAGGTTTGCGGGAAAAGCACTGTGTCAAAAGCCTCACCCGTAGCATCAACAAAGGTAGCGAGAGCCATGGGATCGCCTTTACAGGTGCGGATGTTCTTCACTGTCACTAATTTGCCAAGCATTTTGTACCGTTGTCCCACAAAATTCAACATCTGGCAGGCCATCAACTCGCCTCGGAAGTTGGTTTTGAGCAAGTCAAACCAAGTCATGGAAACAGGGAAACCGTAAAGTTCCATCTCATCGTAAGCGTTTTGCAAGGCGTTGGTCTTGAAATCGGGGAACTCGAAATACTGGTTCTCAAGTTGGAAAAGCGTTTCGGGTTGTTCTTTTTTGCCTTCGCTTTTGTTGAGATGCGCCTGCCACAGCAGTTCGGCCTTGGTTTTCTTCGTAAAACCGAATGCACCGCCGCGAATAAGTAAAATCAGCTGTTCAAGCTTGAATGGCACTCGGGCGACGAAGTCGTCGAGGCTTGCAAAAGGCCCACGCGCCGCACGTTCAGAAAGAAAACACTCCACAAAACCTTGCTCCAGTCCTTGCAAATGCACAAATCCCATGAAAATCGTCCGACCATTCAAGGTGGTGAGGTAACTGCTGCGATTGACGCAAGGCAGGTGGATCTTCGCACCCATGCGCCGTGCCTCGTTGAAGTAGAACCAAGTCTGATAGAAGCCGCCGAAATTGTTAATCACGGCCACCTGAAACTCAAGCGGATAGTGACTTTTCAAGTAAAGGCTTTGGTAACTCTCCACCGCGTAAGAGGCCGAATGTGCTTTGGAAAAGGAATAGCCCGAAAATGACTCTATCTGACGCCAAAGCTCGCGCACCAAGTCATCGGGATAACCCTTGGCCTTGCAGTTGTCGAAAAAGCGTTTCGTCACCTGTTCAAACTCCGTTTTGTCTCGCATTTTGTGACCCATCATGCGACGCAGCACATCAGCCTCGGCCAAGTCCAATCCCGCAAAATAATGCCCCACTTTGAGCACATCCTCCTGATAAATCATCACGCCATAGGTCTCGGCCAACAGCTCTTTCAAAACAGGATGCTTATAATCCACCGTTTCAGGATGATGGAAACGATTGACATACTCGCGCATCATGCCCGAACGGGCCACGCCTGGACGAATGATGGAACTGGCCGCAACCAAGGTTTTGTAATCAGAACAACGCAACTTGCGTAACAGCCCACGCATCCCCGGACTCTCAATATAGAAGCAGCCGCAAGTCTCGGCTTTGAGCAGTTGCCGCTTGATTAGCTCGTCTTGCTTCAACGCGTTAATCTGGTGAATGTCAATGCGAACACCTTGACTGCGCTCCACCATTTCCACCGCCTCGCGAATGTGGGCGATACCTCGCTGGCTCAAAATGTCGATTTTCTCAAAACCCAGTTTTTCAGCGGAATACATATCGTATTGTGTCGTCGGGAAGCCTTTGGGCGGCAGGTCGAGGGCAGCGAAGTTGGTGATGGGTTCTTCCGTAATCAACACACCGCCGGCATGAATAGAACGTTGGCGCGGGAAGTCGCGGAGGCGCTCGGCTATGGCCAAAATCTGCCGCCCGATTTCGCTCAGTCGGGCGAAGGCTTCAGGGTTGCGTTCCATTTGGTCGATTTCGCCTTTGGGCAGACCGTACACCTTGCCCAACTCGCGGCACAACGAATTGCCTTGGAAAGTGACCGTCGCGCCAAGCAGTGCCACATGCTCTCGACCATATTTCTCAAAGATATGCTCGATGACTTTGTCCCTATCTTTCCACGAAAAATCGAGGTCGAAATCGGGCGGGCTGCTGCGCATGGGGTTGAGGAAACGCTCGAAGTACAAATCCAGTTCAATCGGATCCACATCGGTGATTTTCAAGCAATAAGCCACCACACTATTGGCACCACTGCCACGTCCGACATGATAGAAGCCTTGCGACATGGCGAATTTTACAATCTCCCAAGCGATGAGGAAATAGGCGCAAAAGCCCATTCGCTCGATGATGTCCAACTCCTTCTCGATGCGGCGGTAAGCGGTCTTGTTGGCTGCGCCGTAGCGGTACATCATGCCGTCGAAAGCCAGCTTGCGCAGCAGTTCGCGGTCGTCATAGACATTACCCATGAAGGTGCGCTTGTTTTTCACGCTGTTGTCCAAATTGATTTCGCACTCGTCCAAGATACGTTCTGCATTTTCAATGAGTTGTGGATAGAGTGCAAAGGTCGTTTTCAGCCTTTCGGCAGGCAAAAGAATCTCGTCGGGACCGGCACAAGCGGCAGGCTCCAAGCGTGAAATCAACACATTTTCGTCGATGGCGCGCATACATTGGTGCAGTTGGAAATCGTCGGCCTCGCCGAAGGTCACGGGTTGCATGGCGACCAATTTTCCAAAAGATTCGCAGTTGTACAATTTGGTCAATTGGGAAAATCGAACACCGAGAAATTCATTCTCTTTCAGCGAATTTTGCTTTCGTTTCCCAAAGGGATAAATGACAAAGACCTGTTCCCAATCGGGTGCGATTTCGGGGAAAGGCTGTTTGGTGAGGTTATGATGGGTCAAGAAACGGTTCAGTTCGGCGAAGCCTGCGTTGTTTTTGGCCAAGGCCACATAGAGCAGCTCGTTGCCGTTGCGCACCTCCACACCTACAACAGGCCGCACACCCTTCCGCTGACATTCCACCACAAAATCGGCCACGCCCATCGTCGTGTTGATATCGGTCAAAGACAAGACGGAATAGCCCATCGCGGCGGCCTTTCCGACCAGGTCCGCAATCGGCATCGTGCCGTAGCACAGGCTGTTATATGAATGAACGTCTAATAACATTTTTCATTTTTGCGACTGCCATAATGGCAGCCGCATTATATTTATCCTGCAGCCCGATGTATGATTTGTTCCCTAAACCGCAATTTTATTTTGTCTAAAGTGGCGTATAGGTTCGTCAGTTCAGCATTGTCATCAAACAAGGCCAGTTGCGGCGCACCGCTGACCAATTCGCTGAAGCGCACGCCGACGAGCCGTATCATCATCCTTCGGTTGTAGAGGCGGTCGAAGATGCCGTTCACCGTTTCGCGCAACACGTGGTCGAAGGCGGTGTAAGGGATGCGCTGCTGCATGTCGTGCGTGTCGAAGTTGGAGTAGCGGATTTTCACCGTCACGCAGCCCGTCAGTTTGCCTTGCGAGCGCAGGTCGAAACCGAGGCTCTCCACCATCCGCGCAAGGCATTGTTTGATGGTCGTCACGTCAATCGTGTCTTGCTCAAACGTCCTTTCCTTGCTGATGGACTTTCGTTCTTGATAGGGACAAACGGGTGTGCTGTCGTGGCCGTTGGCTTTCTTCCAGATGTCGAGGCCGTGCTTGCCCATGGCGCGTTCCATCGCAAGTGGCGGCAGCCGACGCAAGGTGCCGATTTTCTCCACGCCCATCGAGCGGAGCAGAGCATAGGTCTTTTCGCCCACCATCGGGATTTTCTGCACCGACAGCGGATCGAGGAACGTATTAATATAAGGCGTGGGCACTTGCAACTCACCATTGGGCTTGGCCTGCCCCGTGGCAATCTTCGCAACGGTCTTGTTTTCAGAGAGACCGAAGGAAATCGGGAGCCCCGACTCCTTGATAATGCGTTGCCGCAGTTCGTGCGACCACAGCTGGCAGTCGTGGAAGCGGTCCATGCCTGTCAGGTCAAGATAATGCTCATCGATGGACATCTTCTCGTAAACAGGTGCACTATCAGCAATAATGTCAGTCACCAGGCGCGAATAACGGCTGTAAAGTTCCATATCACCACGAATGAAGACCGCCTGGGCGCAGAGTTGCCGCGCCATTCGCATCGGCATGGCTGAATGTACGCCGAAACGCCGCGCCTCGTAGCTGCAAGTCGACACCACGCCTCGGTCCGACATACCGCCCACAATGACGGGTTTGCCCGCCAAGGAAGGGTTCACTAGCCGTTCCACCGACACGAAAAAGGTGTCCAAATCCAAATGCAAAATCGTCCTTTCCATTATTTTTTCCTCTTTTTTTTGCCTAAAACACTTGCATATTCCAAAAAAGTCGTAATTTTGACGGATTTTTAATCAAAATCTTCGCCGTAAATTTAATCATTTATTCTGATATAATGCAAGAGCAACAGAATTTTTTTCTCACGAAATAAGATTCCCCTGCGGGGAATGGAGGTTTGTCATCGTGTAATATAGCGGCGGTTTACGGTGTTTACGATGTGTAGACTTCTCTTACCGTCGCATAATAAAGACTCCCTATCTCCATTCCCGAAGGGAATCTCAACAATTAAACAGTTAAACAAATCGAAGATTCAACGAAGTTAATCAACAATTCAACAATATGTATTTTAATAGTAACATCAAATTTCTCCGTAAACATCGTCATCATACACAAGACGACATCGCTTTCGCCCTCGGAATGAAGCGCTCTACGCTAAGTGGCTACGAAAACGGTGTATCGGAGCCTAACCTTGAAGCCTTGATTGCCTTCTCGAAGTATTTCGGCATTGCCATTGACACCTTGGTAAAAGTCGATTTGACTGGCATCAGTCCGAGCCAACTTTTGCAATTGGAACGCGGTTACGACGTGCACCTGAAAGGCAGCAACTTGCGCATATTGGCCACCACCGTTAATAACGACAACAACGAGAACATCGAACTCGTGACCGAGAAGGCCAAGGCGGGCTATGCTACAGGTTTCGCCGACCCCGAATATATCAAGGTGCTGCCGACTTTCACCATGCCCTTCCTCTCGCGCGACCGCAAGTACCGCACCTTCCAGATCAGCGGCGACTCGATGCTGCCCATCCCCGATGGTTCATACGTCACTGGCGAGTACGTCCTCGACTGGACCTACATCCGCAGCGGACAACCTTACATCGTCCTCACCCAAGACGACGGCATCGTCTTCAAGATTGTGGAGAACAAAATCGAGCAAGAAGGAAAACTCAAAATGAGTTCGCTCAATCCACTCTATCAGCCTTACGACCTCGCTGCCGCCGACATTAAAGAGGTGTGGAAATTTGTGCATTACATCAGTGCGGAGATGCCTGAGCAGCGCGAGAACCGCTTCCGCGAAGAAGAACTGATACAGACCGTTCAAGAACTGAAAAAAAAGGTGGAGGAGATACAATTACAATTAAATCTGTAAAATCATGTTTACAGGGCTGTCGTATCACGGCAGCCGTATAGACAATCCATCAGCGGCAGGCGTAACACGAAAACCCTACAACCTAGGCACAATTTTTGCAGTATTTGGCATTATGGAGTAAAGACAACATTTTTATTTTAAATCATAATTGTCATGAAAAAAGCATTTTTTAGTTTGGTGCTTCTCTGTGGCTTAGCCCTCTTCAGCACCAGTTGCAACAAAGACAACGAAAACAATGGAAACAGCAATGTGACACCCGAAGTGCAATCCGGCGAGATGACTGTGAACACCAACACCGCCAACATCGTCACCGCCAAAGCTGTCAACTACGGACAAAAGAACGCCATCGTCCTCGCCTCCAAGGAGATGACCGCATCCAACAACGAAGGTATCGCCATCATCTTTAACGGTAGCATCACTCCTGGCACTTATACAATGGACAACAATTCGAAAGACCCCGTCCCCACCGTGGTCGGCTTCCACGAATTCAATCTCGGTGAACTGCCTTTCATCATGGGCTCTGACTCTTTGTATTATGGCGACACTTATTATTGGATGAACGGCGAGTTGGCTGTCGTCCAAAACAGTGATGGCACCTACCATGTCGTTCTGTCGCAATGCATGGGCACCAACGAAAATGGCCAGTCCATTCAATTGGCTCTCAACTTCACCGGGCCGTTGGGTTCTTATACTTTCGATGCCAACAACAAGTTCAAAATCAAGAACATTGAGAGTCCTATCGGTTTGGCAGGTCTCACTCAACTTAGCGGTCTGAGTTCCTTAGGCCTCGATGTCAAGTCGATGGTTTTCATGTCAGCCAACCGCAAGCGTTTCTACATCGTCAGCTACCTGGGCGGCCAACTCGTCGATGGCGAATATAACCTCGGTTACATCGGCACGCCTTGGGTTCCCAGATTCCCTTGCGTGCACGTGGCTCTTGATGGTGACTTCTGGACCTTCCAACCCCAAACTGGATACATCGCCAAAGAAGGCACCTTGAAGGTCGTCACCAACGACGATGGCACCAAGACCGTCACCATGGAGAACCTCAAGCTGAAGAATGTGGAACACGACAGCGAGTTCTTCTTCCCCATCATCGATGGCTCACTCCAATACCATGGGTATATGTATGAGTTGAGTTTGTAAAGACTTGAGATTCCCCCTCGGGGAATGGAGTATCACTATTAATTGAACAGCGGCGGCTTGTAGCAGTTTACGGTTTGTAAGCTCTACACGCCGCCGCTTGTTAAATAGTGAATTTCTCCATTCCCGCAGGGAATCTCCTAAAAATATGTACCTTTGCAGCCCTAAAACCCTCAATCAGTGATCTATCCCAATAACTTTGAACAAAAAATCGGCTTTGCCAGCATCCGCCAGATGATTTCTGGCCACTGCATCAGCCAGATGGGGCTGGAGCATGTGGATGCCATGGCTTTCTCGACCGACAAAACCAACATCCTCAAAAGCTTAGAGCAGACCGAAGAGTTCATCGGCCTCTTGCAGACCGGCGTGCCTTTCCCCATGCGCGACTTCCACGACCTGCGCGAGGCCTTCCACCGCATCCAGATTGACGGCACCTGCCTCAATGTGGAAGACCTTTTTGCCCTCAAGCCTTCGTTGAATGTCGTGGAGGCCATCTTGCGTTATGGTCATTCTGAAAGTGCCAACAACACGCCACAACTCAAATCACTGATTGAGCATATTTTCATTGAACGGAGCATCTTCACCGAGGCCAACCGCCTCGTCGACGACAAGGGCGAAATTCCTGACAATGCTTCTACCGAACTATTGGAAATCCGGCAAAGCATCCGCCGCAAGCAAGGCGGCATCGAGAAACGCATCCGACAAATCATGGGCGATGCCAAGACTGCGGGCTGGGTCGACCAAAAATCGGAAATCACCATCCGCGATGGTCGCCTCGTCATCCCCGTGAAAGCTGGCGACAAGCGCGCTATCCGAGGCTTCATCCACGACGAGTCGGCAACAGGACAGACCGTCTACATTGAACCCGCCGAAATCTTCGACACCTCCAACGAAATCAAAGAACTGGAA
>LXOW01272875.1_pt2 | contig 20758 bp, 18 predicted proteins | sample 1368591 | NCBI WGS metagenome assembly LXOW01 (sample SAMN04884650, study PRJNA319009) | bovine gut metagenome | isolation source: Cow rumen | host: Bos taurus | place: Italy: Legnaro (PD) | collected 2014-07-09
CCTGCCAAATAATCATCAAACCACTTCAGCCACTGCACGACATCAGACTGCTTGGGTTCCATAACACCCTGATGCTGATCTGTATGGGGGGTAATAATATAATAATTAATTGCCTGAGCAATCTCCTGGAGCATGGCAACAAAGTCGTGAACACTGTTCTTGAGACTATAGCTTTTCAAAATGAAAAGATAGTGCAACAAGGAGCGCTTTCCATCACCATTTTCAAGATTCTGATGCGAAGTAATTGTCTCCAACTGTGCAACAAATTTGCCGACATACTTTGAAAAACGATTGTCGCCCGACATTAACAGACAAGGAGCAATATAATCAGAATCAATAGAGAACACCCCATCTTTCACAATGAAATGCATGAGAGGCATCACGTCATTGGTCTCTACCTCATCTTGTGTTTGAATGGCATAATCATAATGAGGCCGTATATATGGAACGCCATCCTTCTCATATTCGGTTCTGCCGTCTCCTACACTTATTGTAAGATAGTAGCTTTCACCAAAGAGCATAGGAATCGCAACCACGACGGGTTCGTCGGCATCTACAACTTTCCCCGATGGAAGAAGTGCCATACACTGGAGCCGTTCTATCTCAAAAGTATTCTTGACAAAGATTCCGCTGCAATTAAGGATTGCCCCTGGTAACAAGCCCATGCGGGTACTGCCCAATGCAGCTCTAATGGCTATTTGCTGTTGGAAATCAAGTTTCTCCTCCAGACCGATGAAAGTCTGCGACGTGATTTCCATTCCAGGCAGCCAATTAATTTTTGAATTCAGATCCATAAACCTACGCTTTATGTATTATTGATTCAGTTCTGTATTGTAATTGAGCGTCAGACTGTCATCAGGTAATCTAGACTCAGAACGATGCTCTCTAATATCTATTTCACATCTTACATCAAAGGGGACAAACCATTCTTCCAAGAATGCAACCAACGGCTTAAGATTCTGCATATACTCCTTATAAGCCTCTGACGTAAGACCTGGAATTATCAGTTTGTATCTTACCACTGGCAACCAACAACGAGTAGTATCTATATGACTATAGCGGCCTTTACTCATCTCCACCCGACAATTCATCAGACTTCCAAGAAGATTAGCGACAAACCCCAAGTCTCCTCTCCACCTGTTGACGAAAGGCAGCAAAACGGCAGCTTCCTTTACAAGCGGACAAGGCTCCGCAGCCAAGTCAAAACCAAAATAATTCAGCAATAAGAATTGAAGTTTCTGCTCGAGTAACTCTGAAGTAATGCGTTCAATAGACAGTTTCTTGCGGAACACATAAGTATCGAATGGTGCAAAAGTTTCATTAAGCAATTCTCTTCGCCACTCCAATTCCTTATATTTTGCTGCCACATCTTCACCTTTCAGGTCACTGTCCCTTGTAAGAAGTCCTTCTGGCAAAAGACGAAGGAACCCATCGCGTGCCAACACAACTTTGCCCTCCTTCTCTTCAATTCCCAACGCATCTTGATTATAGTTACGATAGAAGGTGCCTTTATTTATGGCAATCCATTGGTTTTCCATCTCGGGATAAAGATAGTGCAAAAGGACTTCTGCCCTTATTTGTGATAGATTTCTCTTTATTCTCATTGTTCTTTCATTTCCATATAATATTCACTCCCTTCAGCTACGATATGAAGAACATCCCATGCTGGGATTCCCAACTGAGAAAGCGTACAATCCATATATGGGAAATTACTATCTATTTCCCGAAATTCATGTTGATAAAGACTGCCGTATGGAACACCTGCAAGAAGGAGATTATCATCAATACATTTCTCTACCAAATGACCAGGAGACATGACGAAAACGCGATGATCAGTTGAACGATCCACGACATAATCTACAAAACAGTCATTCTCCAAACAAATACAGGCATCCTTTACTTTCAATTCCTTTTCTATTGTTACCAACACTTCGGATATTGTCATGTCCGAAGTAATGGAAGAAGGACGTATGGGCTGCCATTGATCATGGACAGCACAATCATCGTCGTATGCCTGAAAATCCACAAGTTTTGTTGTCAGATGCTGTCCGTCATAATAGAACATTTTCCCACAAAGAGAAGTAAGTTCGCCCTTAGCTAACATATCGCCATGAATCAGTTTCAAAGCTTCTTGAACCTGAACGGCACCAATGACGGAAGCCACAATTGATGTTGTAGGCATCTCGCCTATTTCTTCATGCCTCCTTATGACACCTGCACACGGCATCCGTTTGGCAAGTTCTTCCAACCCTTTAGGACCGAGATTGCATGCATAGCAATTCTTGCCGGGGACAAACACACGAGAAGTGCCTTCCAATTCACCGATTCCGCCATCGACCCAAGGAATTCCTGCACGCATACACAATCGATTAATGCAATACCTCGCCCAACGACTATCAACACAGCCAATGACAACATCCTGTCGTCTCAGCAGTCCAAGACCAACATCATAGGCGATATCTCCACAAACAGTTACNNTCCACGACATCAAAATCAACCACCACAATATGCTCAACGCCTAATAGAACTAGATTTTTCAGCACCTCGTTTCCCAAGGCGCCACAACCCACGACCATTATGCGTGCGGCAAAAACCCGCTGTTGATCAAAGCACTTGCCCATCGTTGAAACGCTACAGTTGTTTCATTTTAAGATTCACATCCACCATATCGTTACCAATTGGCGTTATTGTGGCTTCCGCATCCCTAAAGCCATCGCACGTCAGACGCACTTTGCATGGCTTAGAAGCAGGAAGATTCTCCACCACAAAAGGTGTTTGTCCGACTTTAATTTTATTAATATAAATGGTTGCTCCCACCACATTGCTATGTATATTCAGCAAGCCGTAACTTGCCTTTGGAGCACTTAAATCAAGTAACTTCGGCAGTTCGTCATCAACCCAAAGGGGAACCGGATTGGATACTAGACCATCTTTGCAGGTATTAAGCAAATAATAGCCCAATTCTAATTTACCTTCCCATTTACCAACAGCCACAGATTCACGATTTATCCATATCTCAGTACTATCATCTGGTGCAGTAATCGTTATCGGAGCCTTGACTTTATGAGTTAATGCCGCCGTAAAATCACTATCAGAATTATCTGGAACAGAATCAGATCTAACTATACTGCGTTTGGGAACAATCAGATTACTGCGCATATCAGCCCCAGTAAGTTCGACAATCTTTTTTTCTGCCTTCCCAAGACTAACTATGCCATCATAATAACTCGTCATACCTCTAATCACCATCAGATGATGCTCACCCGCCTGTAGATGTCCACTCGTTGCCGAGCCCTTTCCTATTGGCTGACCATCCACTACAATAGTTGCCTCAGGCAAAGGGGTATTTACTGTCAGATAAGAATAAAATGATTGCAGTACCACCGGAACCGTCAACTTTACAGTATCAGACAATTCCAAGGAATCTGACACCTCCTCATGGAAAGGAGCTTCTATACGATAGCCATGCTTCCCAACAGGAACATTGAATTGGGCTATTCCGTCTCTAAGAAGCACAATAGTACTATCAAACTGCAAAATGGCATTCGCAGGTTGAACCTTGAATACCACCCATTGTTTTGACAATTTATATTCTTTCCCAGGTTTATCTGTCAATAGATTCGCCTGGTAATGTTTTTTCTTCTTTAGTCCCCGACCTGGTACCTTCCATGTAAACTGTCCATAGTCAGGATGCTTTATCACAAGAAAACTTGTCTTGTGCGGGGTCAGCAACGTTAATTTCCCATCACCCTCTTCAGCCTTCACATCGATTTTCCCATCGGCTTTAAAGGTGAACCCCTTTTCATCTGTTTTTAAATCTAAGGTCGCTTGTTTCTTATCCACTGGCAAAAGAGTATGGTTCAACAGATCAAATTTGACCCGTTTGAACTTCTCTATATTCATTTTCTGCGCCCCTGCAGGCGACAGAAGAATCATGAGAAGTAAGGTAGCCAGTATTACCTTTCTACTCATAATTCTCATTTCACAGTCGCCATAGCAGTGTTTCCAGGATTTGTAATTGAAATATTCCCTCCCCACATACACAAACATTTGCTGTTGTCAGTGAGTGCTTGCATATTCATCACCTTTACCAGTGCACTTCCTGGTGCCCATGGAGCTGTAACCGCCGGAACACAAGGCATAGGCGTCAGTACTCCCATAGCCGCTGATGTAGCAGAAGCTACAGTTGGATTAGACAAAGACTGACACATACCAAATGTAGGGATGTTCGTACCAGGAATCATGTCCATGGTTGTAGCCATCAACATATTTCCACACTTTGGTCGAAGCGGAACAGTTACTATTAGTGAAGTCGGCGCCATCCCGAAACTACACTGGAGCATTGCGCCCATCGTTACAAATTTACTCATATTCCTAATATTTAAAAAACCTTCGACCCGCCCCTTCGGCCGGGCCAAAGGTTACATGACATCATTTACTTCCAAGGATTCTCGAAGGCTACAGGGCCGTTCTCCAGCTTCTGGCATACGATCTCGATGTCCTCGTAGTGCTCCTCACCGTCTGCCCAATACTCCTTGTACTTCACGCAGTAGCAGCCTGTGCCCTTCAACTGTTTCATGTCCTTGCCGTCAACCGTGCTCTGGAACTTGATAGTGAAGTCGCGTGGATCCGTCGGAGCCAGCATCCAGCCAAGCAGTTCGGCGTTACCATCATTCAGGGCCTTCACGCGGATGTTGAGACGTCCGCCACGGGGAATACCCGCAATCTGTCCTTCACGATCAGTTGCCTGATTGAACTTGTAATCCACTAAGATTACCTCACGTGCCTTGAAATCCTTTACCTCGAGGGTTACTGGTGTTACATTCTCTGCCATATCTTGTTTCCTTTAATATTAATACTAAGAACTAAATCACACATCATGCCCACTCGTTCTCGAACTTGATAGAGCCAACCTCAATCTGCTTGCAGGTGATAACGATCTCCTCATAGTGGCCAGCCTTGTCTTCCCACTTCTCTTCGAAGTCAACGCAGTAGCCGTTGGTGAACTTAATAGTCTTCATAGCCTTGCCTGTCTTTGTCTCGAGGAACTCGATGCTACCGTTCTTCGGCAGGTTGCGCTCTGTCATCCAAGCCAGCAGGTCTGGGGTACCGTCGTTCAGGGCCTTCACACGGACAGTGATCTTACCACCACGGGGAATACCACTCATCTGGCCCTCTACATCCGTCTCCTGCTCGAACTCGTAGCTTACCATCATTACTTCACGGTCCTTGTAACCGTCAACCTTCATTGTTACTGGTGTCTTTGCCATAATTCGTCAAATTTAAATTGTTAATACTAAAAAGCATCAAAATTATTCGCTTGCCAAAGCTGCCTCCTTAGCTTTCTTATCTGCAGCGACCTTGATGATAAAGTTCTTGGCTGCATAGAAAGGCGTCAAGGTTATATCACAGGTAATCTGCTTGGTAACAGGATCCTGTCTTGGCTCACCAATCTCGTAATTCTGGAAAAGGTTGCCATAACCCTTGTACATATTGAGGAACTCCTGGATCTTGCTCTTCAGGTTCTTTGGAGAATTGTATGGATCCCAGTTCTCAAGTGCGACCTCATGAACGAAGTTCATCAGGACCTTCTTCACCCAGTCGAATACACGAACAATAGGATATTCCTTCATAGCGTCAAGATCACCATTGTAAAGCGTNNCCCTTTACACCATCAAGCGTACCATATTTCTTACCACCTGCACCCTGTGCCATATTCGCTGTCTCGTCATAAAGTTTTCCACAAAGTGCTGCTGCAGGAGCGATATAAAAAGCCTTTGAGTCTTCTTCGTCAGATGACATCTTCTCAGCCTCACGACCTACAATCCAGTTTGCTGTCATTACAACGTTCATCAGTTCCTGATCACTGTCGCGATAACCTTCCGTATTTGCCTGAAGATCATCGAAGGAATACTCATCAGCATGGTCAGTAATCAGCATCACCTTATACTTAAAAGCCATCTTTGCCCAACGAAGCAAATCAACCTTGTCAGTCAATACTGCACCTGGAATACAAACGAGACTATAAGCATCCTTCAGACTCAGACGATCAAAGCCATTGCGAAGAATGTTCTCCACCTCCTGTGAGAAACCAGAATCAGCATCGGCAATATCTTCTTTCACAACGTTAATGATTCGAAGATTCTTCACCTTGTCTGTTCCACAAGTCTTGAAGAAAGAGTCGAGCTCACGATAGCTGCGTTCCAGATTCTGAGTAGCATAAAGAGCATCTGTAATACCCTGCTTCAATACTGATGTATATTTCTCCTCATCTTGTTTACAAGCATCTGCGAACCCGGTAGCGCTCTCAAGGCTAGAATCCTCCAGCAACTCGAGCCAACGAGTGATGTCACGTTTGAGTCCTTCTCTCTTATCTTTAAAGCGCTTATCTGTCAAGAACACTTGTTTAGCTGCCTTACGTGCGGGATTCATATTATCCGCATCAGGCATAAAGCCACGGATGGCATTGAATCCGCCAAAAGCGGATAAAAGTTTGGAGACATCTTTACCTTTCTCCTGAAGTTCTGCACCCGCCTGCTGAGAGACTTGTGCTTTCTGCATTTCTGTATCAGCCATAACACTTAAACTTTTTCGATTGCAAAATTAATACCTTATTAATAATAATACCCAGAATTCTTCTAGTTTTTTTGTGATCTTATTGCGACAGGATAGCTGTTTGATGACAAAACGCCAAAGCCACACTCTCATCTGTCGCTTAAGAGCTATACTTTCTCTGTCATCATACGGAATTCAACTGGTGTCATTCCTATGACCTCACTCATGCGCCTCTGCAATGTGCGAACAGAATTATAGCCTGCCTCTGCACTGATAGCGGCTATGCCATACTCCGGGTGATCCCTGAGCAACTGCAAGGCCCGCATCAAGCGGATGTTTTCCAGATATTCATCTGGCGATCTGAAGATTGTCGAATTACGAAAAAGACGTATCAGTCGTGCCTGTGACACGCCTATCAACTCAGCTAGTTCCTTCATGCCAAATTCGGCAGTCACCAAACCAGGTTCTTGTTCAAGTCTATTTTCCAACATAGCCAGCAACTCTGCGTCATCAACCATATCAGCCTTCGCCATCAAACGTTGACCGCGCTGCATTTCTGCTTTCAGCCAATTGACGCGCTGTTTCAGCTCATACCAGGAATTCAACTGTTCACTCATCAGAAGGTTACGCCCCATGAGACGCACATTCTCTATATCAAGCCGTTCGTTTTCCTGTTCCAGACGGGCTATCTCTTTTTCTAGTTCTTCAACCTTCTTAGCCATAATGATTCTATGCTAAATTATTTATCAGCACCTTCCAACTCAGACAGCATAGACTGAAGCATCTCCTTCAGTTCTTCACGACTACCTGCCTCTTTCAAGATGTCACGGAGCTTACGATTCTGCTCTATGCTCTTACGGATTTTCTGGTTGGTGTCAATAGTCTCCTTTACACCAGAGAGGAACGGACTGTTCTGAACCAATCTACCTTTACCGCCCTGGGCTTCAAAATCACGAAGCTCGCCGAACTGCAGTGTCTCATTGACAGAGCCACCCTCAATATCAGTGAAACTTACTTCCACTTTCGGTTTAAAGTGAGCAAATGCGTCGTCAATATTATGGATATCCTCAACAAACTCAGGGGCACCTGCCTCTACATCGGTTGTGTACTGATCAATCATCAATGTTTTGTTCTGATCAATCAAACTGACTTTCGCATTAGACTCCTCATCTGGAGCCATCGAAATGAAATTCTCTTTCATTGCCATAGTTATACAAATTTAGAAATTAATAAATATTTAAATTATTTCTTTTTCTCCTTGGATTTCTCAGATTGGGCTTCTTTCTTGCCATTGATGACAAAAACAGCCTGTCCGTCCTTATCCACCTGTACCTCAATATTGTCTCCAGCTTTCACCTTTCCGGCTATCATCATCTTAGAAATGGGGTGACGCAACTCCTTTCGAATGACACCAAGCACAGGACGAGCGCCATACTGCTGATTATACCCACGCAAAGCGATTGCCTGACGAGCCTCAGGAGTCAAGGTCAGGTTTATATTCTGTTCCTCAAGCAACTTCAGCAGTCCCTTTAGATGAATATCGAAAATCGAGACAACGGTTTTGTCAGTGATCGGTGAGAATGGTACGATTTCTGTCAAACGAGCCAAGAACTCCGGTCTGAAGTATCCCTGCATGATATCCATGAGTTCGTTATTCTCAGGAATAATACCACTATTGAACTTCTCTACAATGGTCTGAGCACCAATATTTGAGGTAAAAAGGATAAGCGCATTCGAGAAATCACCCACACGTCCTAGACGATCGTGGAGCTTACCCTCGTCCAGAATCTGAAGGAACAAGTCGAACACCGATTTGTGAGCTTTCTCTATCTCATCAAACAACACGACGCTATAAGGATTCTGTCGGATCTTGTTTACCAACAGACCGCCTTCTTCATAACCCACATATCCCGGAGGCGCACCATAGAGCAGGGCAACAGAATGTTCCTCCTTGAATTCAGACATATCAAAGCGGATAAGCGCACTTTCGTCACCAAAGAGGAAAGTAGCCAAAGCTTTTGCCAATTCTGTCTTACCAGTACCAGTCGGACCCAGGAAGAAGAAAGACCCCATAGGCTGACCTTTCTTGCTCAAGCCCGAACGAGCTTCATATACTGCATCAAGCACCTTCTTTACAGCATGATCCTGTCCAACGACTCGTTTCTTCAGCGTTTCTTCAGCACCCATCAAGCGATCGCGTTCCTTAGTCTGAACCTTACCAAGAGGAATGCCTGTCTGCTTAGCGACAACAGCACTCAAGTCATCGCTCTTCAGTTCAGTACGTTTTTCAGCACTTAGTTCTGATAGTTTATCCAGGATTCCGGACAAGAAATTCACTCGTTCTGTGATTGAGGCAATCTTGCTGAAATCTGTATCTGAATCAACACCGGCAAGAAGAATACAACTAACCTTATTGAACAATTCGTAATTGAGCCAGTCGAGCTCTTTCATCAAGGCTTCATCTGCATCATCCTTTCCGTCTGCTCGTCCTTTGATATCTTCAAGTTTATGGCGAAGGTCTTCAATGATACTGCCCGTCAAATCGTTCATTGTCTTCACCTGAGACATCGTACGGTCAATCAGATCAATGGCAGAGTCTGGCAAGGATTTCTCTGTAAGATAGCGTTTGGCCAAGCGGATCGCATCGGTCATAACAGTCTCATCTACCGTCAGTTTATGATAGTCCTCGTATGCAGGGATAGCTCCTTTCAAAATACGAAGCGAGAGATCTGCCGTTGGTTCTTCTATCGTTATTTTCTCCAGTTTAGAGACCATTTCCTTATCGGTCTCAATATTCTTGGTGTAGCCATCAATACTTGAAGTGGCAAGCAATTGCAAGCGCCCTTTACTTAACTCATTTTTCAGAATAGCCGAAGCACCGAACAAAGAGCCTTGTTTATCGAAGAGCTTGTCAATCGATTCAATAACCAACACGGCATTGGGGAGTGCCTCAATTTCCGTGATGACATTCTTGAAGCGATCTTCCACTTCACCTTTATACTGAGCATCTCCACCGAGGGTGGCGGTATCAAGTTCATAAGCCACGGCACCACTTAGGAACCCCGGCACATGATCGGCAGCCAATTCACGGATAAACCCATTGATAAGTGATGTCTTTCCGACTCCAGCCTCACCAGTAATCAAGAGATTGGCTTTGGTCTTACGGCCAAGGATTTCGTAAATGACAGAGATTTCCTTTTCAAAGCCAACCACATTGTCAAGCTTGCCGGCACGGGCTATAGCTGTCTTATCAATGCAATATTTAGCCAAGCTACCTTTTCCACCAGCAGCAGCCGTCTGCTTTGTCAACTCTGCTCCCTCCATATAGGGGGCTTCTACATTTGCTCCACCTGCCATCTTTGCACTTATATCCGACGGGGTAAGAGGCAACGTCTTCAACTGATCGAATGTAAAACCTACACCTGGCGTTACCAATGAGGCCAAAACACAAACATCAGTGCACTCATCAAGATTAAATTTCACCTGATAATTCTCAGCCTCCTCAATAACGGCCTGAGACTCCTCACTATATTCCAAGTCACGCATCGGACGTACGGCACGTGGAGAGAGTTGCATCTGCACGTCTGCCCAATCCTGTAAGTAATAGTAATCCTTGTCCAGTTCACTTTCAATAAAGTTAACTAGCCCTATTTCCTTATGAAGAATTGCCTTAAACAGATGAGCCGGATAAATTGCGTCACTGCAATATTCCTCCGCAAAGGAATTGGCGATTGCCTTTAATTTTGTATTCATATTAAAAAAGCGATTAATTTGGTTACAAAAATAGGAAAAAAACGATAAAAAGCAGAAGCAACAGGACACAAAGCCGCAAAGATTTACATTATTTAACAAATAAGTGAAAAACTTAAGGCTTCTAAGTGGTACAATTTTACAAAACTAATGAATTCTGACGATACACTTGGGGCGAAATTACTTAGTTATTCAGCCCAAAACAACGGCCTACGTAACTCAAAGGGGGCGAGGTACGTAGGCCGAAATTAATAGCATGAAGAAGAATGACTATTCCCACTCAATAGTTGCGGGCGGTTTTGACGAAATGTCGTAACAGACGCGATTGACGCCACGAACTTTGTTGATAATTTCATTCGACACTTTTGCCATAAAATCATAGGGCAGATGAGCCCAGTCGGCAGTCATGGCATCGGTAGAGGTTACGGCACGCAAAGCCACCGGATGCTCATAGGTTCGTTCGTCACCCATCACACCGACACTGCGAACCGTAGAAAGCAGAATGGCACCAGCCTGCCAAATTTGGTCATACAGAGACACCTCGATTTCTCCATCCTGCATCTCGGCTGGCACACCAGCAGCCAAAACCTTTCGGGCCTCTTCACCAGAGAGTTTGATCTTATAGTCACGCAAACCACGGATATAAATATCATCAGCATCTTGAAGAATACGAACCTTTTCCGGTGTTATATCACCAAGTATGCGCACCGCAAGACCTGGTCCAGGGAAGGGATGGCGAGTAATCAGATGCTCTGGCATACCGAGCTGACGCCCAACACGGCGCACCTCGTCCTTAAACAGCCATTTCAATGGTTCGCACAACTGCAAATGCATTTCTTTCGGTAAGCCACCCACATTGTGGTGACTCTTGATCACCTTACCCGTAATATTCAATGACTCTATCCGGTCTGGATAAATGGTGCCCTGCGCAAGCCATTTGGCATCAGTGATTTTCTTTGCCTCAGCATTAAACACCTCAACAAAGTCCCGACCGATAATCTTGCGTTTCTGTTCTGGGTCTGTCACACCTTCCAGGTCACCAAAGAATTTTTTTGACGCATCGACACCGATCACATTCAAGCCAAGAACCTGATAGTCATTCATCACCTGTGCGAACTCATTCTTACGCAGCATGCCATGATCAACAAAAATGCAGGTAAGACGAGAACCTATAGCACGATTCAGGAGTACCGCAGCCACAGAGGAATCGACACCACCAGAAAGGCCCAGTATCACTCGATCCTCGCCTAATTGTTCCTTCAACTCTGCCACAGTCGAGTCAACAAACGACGCTGCACTCCATTCTTGCCTAGACCCGCAAATGTCAACAACAAAATTCTTTAACAAATCCTTACCTTGAAGCGTATGGAACACTTCAGGATGGAATTGCACAGCCCATACAGGTTGTTTGGTTGAGGCGAACGCCGCATTTACGACATCAGCTGTCGAACCAATCACTTTAAAATCCTGTGGAATGGCAGTAATGGTATCACCATGACTCATCCACACCTGCGAATGCTGTTCAAAGCCTTTGAAGAGCGGATTGGCGGTATCTACCGTCTGCAAGTTGGCACGACCGTACTCCCGGGAGTCTGCTTTTTCCACCTTACCACCTAGGGTATGAGAAATAAACTGAGCCCCATAGCAGATTCCCAATACAGGTATTTTACCGATGAACTGCGACAAATCGACTTTAAACGCTTCAGGATCGTGAACGCTAAAAGGCGAACCGCTCAAGATGACGCCTATCACTGTTGGGTCATCTTTCGGGAACTTGTTGTAAGGCATAATCTCGCAGAAGGTGTCCAGTTCACGCACACGGCGACCAATCAACTGGGTCGTCTGCGAACCGAAATCCAAAATAATAATCTTCTGTGTCATTGTTCTTATATTTGTTTAATAAATGTCTCTGCCTGATCCAGGGTGTCGAGCTTACCGACATCCATTAGCTGCAAGTCTTTTTTCTCGTAGCCGAGGAACGCACATTGATGGCAGTATTTCAGATAGAAGTCAATAATACCAAAGCGTTCTGGCATCGATTCAAGCAAGGGGAAAACGTGAGGCCATATAACATGGATTCCACTGAAGGCCAACTGTTTCATGGCCGAAGGATCCAGTCCTTTATACGGACTTTTTACCTCGCCTGTTTCTATATTTGTCCAACCATCTAGTATGGTTTCTTCGTCAAAAAGCAGATATCGTTTGGTTTGTCTGCGACTTACTACAAGTAACGCATCAGGCGTTTGCTGCATTTGAGTAAGTTCGTTAAGATCAAGGTTACTGAGGATATCCACATTATGAATGAGAACAGGCGAATCCACATCAAACAAGGGAAGAGCCTTGCGAATTCCACCACCAGTTTCCAGCAGTCCGCTGGTCTCATCACTGATGCGAATATCCAAACCGAAAAGATCATTCTGCTGCAGATAATCGACAATTTGCTGGGCAAAGTGATGCACATTCACCACAATGCGCTCATAACCTGCAGCCTTCAGTTTCATGATGACATGCCACAAGAGAGGCTCACCTCCTACCCTAACAAGTGCCTTGGGCATTGAGTCTGTCAGCGGTTTCAGCCGGGTTCCGAGCCCCGCAGCAAATACCATTGCCTGTTTCATGCCTGCAAAGATAATACTTTTCGCTGAGAAAAAAGACCTTTTGAGATGATTTTTGCACTTTTGGCAGTATGAAGTCTATTCTTCCTCAGGCATCAAGCGCATCGACGTGCCCACATTCTGGTTATGTGCAGCATCAGCTTCTTGCTGTTTCTGACCCGAAGCCTGCTGGTTGGTAAGCCACTGATTATGAGCATCCTCAATCTCTTTCAACTTATTTTCATGTAGTTCTTCGCGCTTTTTGACCCACATATCATTCGTCTCGTTAACCGCCTCTTTCAGAAGATTCATGTTCTCAGGAGTCTCGTCAGAGCCTAATGCCACAAGTTGAATGTCTGCCTCAAGCTTGGCTTTCTCCATATCCGCCTTACACATATTATAAAATGTGTCCGCACCCTGTTTCAAGATATCGTAACGATCGTCATTCACTTCGGGAACAGTCAATTTTAGCAATGGTATCTCCTGACTGCCACTACCATCACCAGGATCCACCGTTTCTTTTTCAACCTTTTGGATAAACTCCGGATGGAAATGCATGACTGCCTCAGATATAGGCTGTAAGTCTTCCTCATACTTTGGCACAATAAAGAGAGAATAGTCATCCCCACCCCTCTTACCGGCATAAGCCACATCTTCTAAATTTTTCACCTCCCCCTCTATGGCCACTTGTACTGGCAGCAATGAGACTTCTTCTGCTTTGACGCAGAGATTCAGATAGCGATAATTCAAAGCCGCAACATAGCCTTTAAGTTGTTCTGACAGTTGATTTAACTGATTTATAAGAGAACGTTTCATATCTTTACTAATTAATCGTTTCACTTTTGATGTTTCACAACTCACCCGTTATTATTTCGGTGCATCCTCGGTCTTGAGCTTTGCACTAAGGCTACCACCGCCACCGGCACCACCTACGCCCATACCGTCACTGATATTAGGCGACTTAAACGAGGATTTCGCTTCCAGATTGTCAATCGTTGCTTTAGGTGCCTTAAGTTCGCCTTTGACTTCTGTCTTATCATTAATGGTTGTAGCACCAAAGATTCCGGTCTTGCTACCGCCGACAGAAGCATTGCCGCCATCGAGCTGTACCACAGCCTTGCCCTCGCCTTGCTGTATTTCCAAGGTCTTATCAGCGAAGGCTCCAATCTCTTCACTCACAGCCTGAATCTTCTTGCTCTTGACATCCTTTGACTTCGAGCCTACATACATCTTCTCTGAAACAAGCGTCATCGTACTGCCTGCAGCAAGTTTGTCGTCAGTGAGTTTCTCCTTATCGACATCCATCGACTTCACGGCTACAGTCTTAGCATTCAGGCTGATGCTACCCGTGGCTTTGCCTTCAGTATCCGCAGCCAGCAGGCTCATCTTCTCTGAGCGCATCTCGATCTTACTATCCTTAGTCAGTGCCTTGGCCTTCAACTTGCCGTCGGCCACCTCGTAGTCAAGCGTCTCTACGGCTACCGTCTTCGAACGGATGACAACATCACCTTCTGCCTTATATTCACCTTTGGTTACCTTACCCTTATCGTCACGGGTAATGTCCTTTGGATTCGTCGTGGCCACCTCAATGGTTTTGGCGGTGATATTTACCTTACCATCAGCGGCCAATCCTTTCTCCGTAAAGTTTTTATCCTTCTTTTGGTAATCCATCGCCTCTATGTTGACAGATTTGGACGAAATGCTGACCTGACCAGAAGCCAAGATCTCACTACCGTCAGCTTTCGGATTGCCAGTGGAAATCAGCACATTTTCAGATGTCACACAGAACGCACTCTTATCCACGAGCGTACCATCTGGCTGGTTCATACTGACAGCCATCTGGGGAGTCCAAACATTGATACCCGCCCCGTCATTCGAACGAAATTTACTATCGCCATCCACCGTTGTCACACTGATGTTTTCAGCGTTAAGCGACAGTTGGGCTCCAGTTGTATTCTTCTTGAATTCATCTCCCGACTTGATGGCTTGCTTCTCTGCCTCCAAGGCCTTAATCTGACGATTTAATTCAGCCATTTTCGAAACGCTATGAATAAATTCAATGGTCTGGCGATATAACGTGGAAATCATACTCTCCACTTTGGCCCGATTCCTCTCGATATCCACCATGTTCACACGGGTATTCAGAAAACCATCATTTTTCTGATCATCGTCATCCACTATCTTCTGAATGTCAGTGAAGAAAGTCTCAATACTCTTCTTTTGATTGGCAGTAACAATCTTCAAATCACTCTTCTGTTTCTTCAGTGCAGACACATTGGCCTCGATAGCAGTCTTACGAGTTTCACTTGATACAGAAGCATCGATATCCAGCACCTGATCAGCATGGATGGAAATACCACTACTACCAGGTATGGCAACTGGACAGGAGAAGGCGTCTGTAGCATCATTACTTTGAAGTACCACCGAACGAGCCTGAGTCAAGACAGCAGAATGAGGATAGACCACTGCCTCCTGACCATCAATACCAGGATCCACAGCCGTCTGTTGGATGATAGGGGCTCGGCTGATGATTGAGCCTGTCTTACCAACACCCTCGACACCGACTTCTGATCCGCGGATAATCACCTTTCCACTTCCTTTCAGGTCACCGCTTCTATCAACATGCCCGATGATAATCTCTGGTGCAGAGAGCACGATACGTTTTTCGTCATAGATATACTGGCCCTGATCCAAGCGCTCGAAAATATCGGTTTTCATCTGTTGCACAGCCATCTTCTGCTTATGAATCTCTTCAAGATCCTTCTCCACACTATTCTGGAAGTCACTCAAAATTTTCTTCCAATCGTCGAATATATAATCCATAGTCGTTCTCCTTATATCAAAATCAAACGTCCAACATGGCATTTCTCACTCTCGAGACATTACCATTTCCTAGAGGTCGCCGGTTATCATCATAATAATCTTCTGTGCCACCTACATTGGCTCGGTAGATTCCCCTGTCGAGAACCATCGTACCATCCTCGCTTGCAAAAAGAATCTCACCTTTTTTACTGGAGCCAAAAGATTTTTCATCAGATCCAGCTTCACCATTTTTTATCACATTCTTAAATGGATCAAGAAAGGCATTGCCAGCTGCTGACCAAAAGCCGTCTTTCTTTTCTTTCTTTTTCCTTAGGTATTGTATACTATTACAATACTTAGTCCAATCAGCATCCGAACAGTTGGGTTGAGGCTCTGGGAACACAGTTGGCTTTGCGAGACCGGAACTTTCCGTGGCAGCACGAGGAATACCGAATCCGTTTACCAAAGCTATAAACATTTTTCGATAAAGCTTCTTCTTCTCTTCCGGAGAAACCTGGAATTGAGCAGTCAGTTTTTTATAATCATCCTTATCTTTAAGTGTCTTAAACAGACAATCATCCGTAAGATTAGCAGGATTTGTCACTACACGATTAAACGTCCCATACCTATGGCCCACGTTACTTATCACATTGAATTCCTTTAGAGTCCGAATTAAATCGCTTATCTGCTTGACAATATTAAGGATTCTCTCCTTCTTCGCTTTCTGTCGGCCGACAGCATCCCTCCATCTTCGTCTCCTGAAGTCTGGATCGTCTATCATCCTCTGATGAGCCATTACTCCTAATGCAGGAAGGAATTTCTTCATAATATCATCATCAATATCACCATCAGCGCTCACATCCTTTAATATGCCCTTGAATTCCAATAGCGCTTTCTGGTCATAACGTGGATTATCCCAAAGAGCAGCAATAATATTCTCCGCACTCTTGCATTGTAGCTCCTGCTTGGCATTCTTACAATCATTAATCAAATTTTCCAATTCGCCCTTTCTCTGACGGACGTCATTATAAAAAGCCTCCATACGGGAATAGTTAAAATCGATTGTTGATTTTAGCCTTTCAAACGACTCTGCACAATTGATATCTTTTCTGATCTCCTCAGGTTTAGAATCCTTGTTAACTTTAGTTCTCTTCGCACTATCCCCATAAGCATCAATCGGATAGGCAACTTCTTTACCGCCAGCCTCAAGCATCAGATAACGACCAGCCGTTATTTTTATCTTTCCCTCCACTGGCTTAATGGCAATCTCCATAAGATGGCGTAACAATGACAAATCGAAACAGCCTATGAGTAGAGACGCAACTTTTGCAGTAACTGTTTTGGAAATCGTGGCCCCGAGCGTCGCCATGCTTGCATTCTCGCCGTCCATAAACCATTTCTGTTTAATATTTATGCCAGATTTCAGTGTCAGGTTACAGCCAGCCTCTATCGATACATTCTTGCCCTGAATCTTCACATTACCATTTGGGGCGCCAATCGTAATACCAGTAAAGGCATTAATTTTCACATCCCCCCAAGGAGACTTGATGGAGATATTTCGGTCATTGGTACTCCCTTTGATACTCCATATACCATAATAATCACTTAGTTCAATACCGCCTTCAAAACGTTCGCTCGCATCAAATTTAAACTTATCACCAGGATAGGCGCCATTAACCACTTTTGTTGCCGGATGCATGGAAGCCAAAAAGGCTGTCAGTCCCGAACCTGTACCATCACCCATCACAATACGCTGTCCAGCAGGAGTCATATGGACAATCGAATTTGTATTCAACACATTTGGATGCGCCGATTCCATAGAACCCATTACATACGGACTCTCAATATTGCCATTTTCATAGTCAACTAACACCGGTTCGCCAACATAATGCCGACCATGGATACCCGCTTTTGAGGTTGATGCTGGCGTGATATAGACCAGCCATGGGGTCTGCATATCGTCAGTAGTCTGCCAAGAGAACTTAACTCGCACACGATTCTGCCGCAAAGGATCATCAGCATCTACAACCTTAGCCAACTGCGGTCCAGAGCGCCTAACATGTCCCGTCGGCAACAATGGTGGATAAAAAACAGAAACTTGCACATCGTCCGTTGTGTCCTCTTCCTTTTTGTTCGATTCCTTGTATTCGGGGATGGCAATCACTTTATATTTTACTGTCTCCGTATCGACCACACGTTTTATATACTTGTTATTCTCTATCACTATTTTTTCTGGCTGATAGCCTTCCACATGAACAACAAGGTACTTTTTACCATAGACTGTTATTATCGAACCAAGTTTCACATCGGGATATGACGTATCAAAATCGAGGACAACAGCTTGTCGCCCTGAAGAAACCTCTTTTTTTACGATGTCGAGATATACTTTACTAGTCAGAATAGGATCGATTTCAGAAAACTCATTATACGCATTTTCATTTTTAAACTGCTCCTTATCATATCTGACATAGCTCTTATTCTTACTATTGAAATAAGCATCATCAAATGTCTTGTTCAGCTTATTACTGTGAGTAGAAGCCATTTTATATGAAATGAGATCATCTACACCGTCATTCACAATAAATTGATAAATTGTCTTGTCAAAAAGCAAAAAGTTACTCAGTTTCTTAAATAGATATTTATCACCATCAATCGATGTATCGCCTAAACTATTGATTTCACCTTTGACCACATCATATTTTCCTTTATTGAGCACATTGTTCAGAATCTGTTCCTGTGCCTGAGCCTCTCCAGTATGTCCGCTGGCATTTGGTCGCAACAGATCGGACGTCAGGTCACGATAAGTTCGAGAAGATATCATGTCCTTCAATTCCGTAGAGTTAGCACCACCGTCATAACCGATTATCAAACTATTATCTTCATAATAAAGAAACTCCCCCCACCGGTTGGCAGTACGCTTCAGAAAATCATAGAAACTTTCATTATACTGCACCAGATAGGGGAAAATGTGCTCCTGATATGTATTATTCACCTTTTTCCTAATATTCACGCTACTATCAAAGCATTCCAAATGAGTATCAGTAGAATAAGGTAAATGATATTGTTCAACCTCTTTTGTAACAATTTCCGACCACAACTTCTTACTCACATACGAACGGCAGGACTCTTTAATAGTCAACATTTTATCTGGACTGTACATCTTTAAAGTGACATACATAGCATCTTTCTTATACTCTGGAATAAGCTCGTGGATATAGTAGTCGTTACAAACCTCATAACCATCACAGTCAAGATTCAGTCGCTTGTTGATTAACGATTTTTGTAGAATATCCCAATCGACACTTGCGTTATAGGTAATAGTAGTGTCAGGATCACCCGATTTGACTGTTCCTGGTGCAATCTGAATCTCTGCGTATATCTCATTAGGGCTATACATTTGCTTCACGAAACGTAGGTTCTGAAGACTAAATGCAAAGCTCAGAAGGCCAGTAGAAGTATCCTTCTCCTTTTTGGGGAGGCCATTTTCATTCGTGGTAATGGTAGTACGGGTGTATGTCACTTCATAAGAGCAATGGCCTTCAGAATGGACCGCACCGGTAACCATCTTGATATCTGTCGTTTTCTTTCCTTCTTCTATATCCTTTTTCGTGCCTGACAAAGCATCAAGAATAGTCAACTCCAATTTAGACATAGCCTTACATTTTAATGAATAAATACGTTCTTATAATTGTTCTGCTCTTCCCGTCCCAGATACATCGTAGAGCGCACCAGCATTTCTATGTCAAGCAGCATCTGCTTATCAGAGCCTGCGTTTCCTGTCTGGCTGGTATAACGTTCCTCCACACCAACCACATAACCATCCACGATCATTCCATCCTCATAATCCGACAGGCGTTGATTGGCATCATAGGTCACATTGAAGAGCAAAGAGTACTCGTAATGCCCACTCAGCATGAGACGCTGATAGAACACCTTGGCATGATGGGGTGAATTGACACGAATCGTAAACTTGAGTATTACTGGTTCGGTAGCACCATAAACTTCACCAGACTCGTTGCGTTTGTGCTCACACTGATAGTCAAAATGCTGAACTGTCAGACAATTCTCCTTCAGCACACCGGCAGCGCTCTCCTGGAAATTGCTCGGATATACAACTGCCCTTAATTCGTTGGAATATAATTTTGCCATACCCTATCTATTATAAAATACCACATCATCAATAGTTAACTCTGAAGCTGTAATACCGAGTTTCAGAATGCGACGCCTGGAAGCATCGATATCATAGAACTCAGACAGCGTGAAACACTTAGCATCATTAAAATAGAGCACCTGTGCATCACCATCCACTACCTTACCTTCGTTCGCCAGACTGATCAAAACACGTCCGTCACGAACGCCCTGACTGGCAAACCACTCGAAAAGCCCAAGATCTTCTTTGCCAGGAGCCACGACATCAACCTCTACCCGATTGCATTTTGCATTCTGATCTGGACGGAACGCATTGTAGGGGCGATTAAACAAAAACCGACAGTTTGACACCAAGTATTGCTTGGAGTAACGCTTGATGTTATTGTCACCAAATTCTAAAACTGCTATTAATGCCATATCTTTATATATTTTATTTTTTTGATGCAAATTTATTATTTTGATGCAAAAATAGGATTTTTACCTAATACTAAAAAGAATTGTTTCAAATAATTGCAAAAGTTGTTGCGACGCAGAGGACGTATTGCGACAACCACGCCGTCCCGTCCTTAATTCTGTCGTGCCTCAAGCGTCTGCCAGATATTCTGCTCCCTATGACAGATACGTACTTCAATGCCAAATTTCTCGTGGATATGCTCTGCCAGATGCTGGGCAGAATAGACACTACGGTGCTGTCCACCCGTACATCCGAACGAGAACATCAGCGAAGTAAAACCACGCTGGATATAGCGACGCACATGGGCGTCAGCAAGCTTATAGACCGAATCAAGGAAGGTTAGGATTTCACCGTCATCCTCCAGGAAACGGATGACCGGTTCGTCTAGTCCTGTCAGTTTCTTGTATGGTTCATAACGACCAGGATTGTGGGTGCTGCGGCAATCGAACACATA
>LXOW01463521.1_pt3 | contig 20731 bp, 17 predicted proteins | sample 1368591 | NCBI WGS metagenome assembly LXOW01 (sample SAMN04884650, study PRJNA319009) | bovine gut metagenome | isolation source: Cow rumen | host: Bos taurus | place: Italy: Legnaro (PD) | collected 2014-07-09
TTTGTTTTCTTTTTGAATTACAATACGGCTTTTTCAGAAGAAACTTTCTCTAAAATTTATGATCCATTCGAAGTTACTATAAAACAAGGCAAAATAAAACGTGATTTTGTTTTAATGAATTCTGGTTATGACGTTAATTGCTGGTATTATGCTGGACTTGATCCAAAATTAGATATTTTGGAAGAAGAACAGATGCCTAACTTGGCTTTAATACAGTATCAGAGACCGAAAGAAGGAAGAATAGACAAACTTGAAGAGGGTGCGGTATTTACTTGCGTGTTCGATATTGATGAGGATGAAGATGTCGTTAATCAGTTAAAAAAACTTTTGCCTAAAGATATAGACAAGAATAAACTTCGTTTTAAGCCTCTTCCCTTAGATAGATTAGAACTTAATCTTATGGGCTCTAATGAAAAAAAGAATGTAAGTATTGTTAGTTTAGATAATCAAGGGTTGGGAGCTTTGCATAATTCAAAGATTAGATTTACTACTATACTGTCGGCGAAAGATGCGATGTTATATGAAACTATGTTAAATTCAAAAGCTGGTATAGATTATGAATTGATTTATAATTACAGCCTTTTATCAGATAAATTAGAACAAAGAATAAAAGTTAAGCTGAATAAAAATAAAATTTTATTAGAACAAGCATTAGATGACGATTCTGACATGGATTTGCGCTATATTAAAAGTCTTGAAAAAAATCCTAAGTTCAGACAGGCAATAATTAAAGAAGCTTCTGACAAAAAAGAAAGCGTTAAACGAGAAAAAACTAGTGATGATGATGACGATATTGATTTAAAAAATCTAGGTCATAAAAATAAAAATACTTCATCTGGAAAAACAAGTTATGGCGTTGAAGAATTTTCTAAATTTATAGACTTGTTTTACAGAAGCAAAAAGGAAAAATATTTAGCTGCGACGGGTTTCATTTCTCTTGTTGATTATCCTGACAGCGTAAAGAAAANNGTATTAAAATGGACTGAAAAAAAAGATTGGCGAACTGAGGATAATAAACCTGCTATAATTGAAAGATTCTCCTTGGATGAAATAGCAGACGAGAAAGGCGCAAGCCATGTCGATAATGCTGAATTTAAAATTGAAAGCGTTCTTGAATTTTATAATGATACGAAATTAACTACGGAGCTTAAAATGCCTGTAATTAATGGTTCTTCGCCAGTTACGACTCCTTTTTCGTTCGCGGATACTGTATCTTTTGATTTTACTAATATTTTCTGGGAATATCCTGAAGAAGATAAAAACCGCTTGGAACAAATCGAAATAAATATTAAAGATAAAAACAGAAACATGAAAAGAATAGTTAAGCCTGAAAAAATAAAAGGAACGAAAGCTTTGGAATTTCCGGAGACTGTGAGCGTCATAACATCTCTTAAAAGCTTTGAAAAAGATNNTACCGTGGCAATATAACGATACAAAGTTAAGCAAATACTTTGAAAGTCCCTACTTCATGTTCAACGATGAAGATTGGCGCAATAAATAGGAATTAACCCTGTGTTAGGGCTAATATACATTAAATAAAGGAGTTAGAGGATGAAAAGAATATTTTCTCTAATGGCAATGTTTTTGATGTTNNTTCTTATTGTTGCAGTCATCTGTAGCAATGGCAGCTTCTGGTCTTGTTTCTTTTAACCGAATTGACGTTCAGTTTAAATACAACAGAACCGAAGAAAATGTAACATGCGTTCAGGACGCAAAAGATGAAAAACAGTGGTATTATGTTTCTAATAAACCACGCCTTGCCGAAAGCAAAAAGGGCGAACCAATCATGATGCTCGTTTCTTATCAGAAGAATACAAAAGCTGGCATCAAGAATGATGGCGGTATCTTACAGTGCGGTATTAACTTGTCTCTTCCTGAAGGCGCTCTTCCCGAACTTAAAAAAGCATTGGCGAAAAATTTAGGCGTTAGCGAAAGCAAAGTAAAACTTGCTCCGTTAGATATGAGAAATGCAAAAGTTATGGTTTATTCTCCTGGTGGAGAACTTATGGCAACCGATCTTAAATACCCCGAAATAGGTCCGAGTTTCGCAAATGAATGTATTCCTATACAGATGAACCTTACAGGTCTTGGAGTCAGCGTTGTTGATTCTTTGGTAAAAGGCACTGGCGGACTTGGCCTTTATTTCTCATTTGATTATGACGCTCTTACTCCAGAATGTTCAGTAACTATCGAAGCTAACTATAGACAAGCATTTTCTCATTTCAGCACTGATTCTAAGACAAAAGCTGACGCAGGCAGATGGTGGCTTTTTAAAGCAAGCGCTGACGTAAATTATCAAAAAGTAAGAGAAAGCTTAGAAAATTCTAAAGCAATCACTATTAAGTCTATCGCTGGCGAAAAGTTTACAGATGAACAAATCAACAAGATTACTGAACCAATCGTTGAAAAAATCATGGCGGAAATATTCAATGTTGAAGCTCCAGCAAAAATTGACCCAGCCAAAGCAAGCGAACCAAGATCAGCAGGCTATGCATGGTTCTCTGCTAGCACAAGTCTTTCTATGAAAGACATTAAGCAGGTTAAAGAAGGAACTTACAAATATGATATGCGCAAACAATGGATTGAAACCAGAAAAACCACTGTAGGCGGAATCATTGGTCTTAATGGATATTCTCAGAGTCAGCGCGAAGCATGTGTTGTAACCGTAGATCCAACCTATTGGAAAAGAGCTTTCTATAGTCTTCCTACTATAAGCAAATCTCTCAGCGGTATCGATCAAATGACAGTTTCTGTTAACTTCCTTTATGACGGTAAACAGGCTGAAGGAACTGAACAGCAGTTGGCTATATGGACTAAAAAAGATGGCTGGGTTGACCCACAGGGCGAAGAATGTATTGGTTTAGCATTCCCATTAAAATATTTCTATGATAAGTATTCTAAAACCAACAAATTTGCAGATAAACTTTCTTATCAGCAGAATTTTGTAGTTACTTATATGGAAGGCAACAATACCAAATTTATGAAATTTACAACTAAGGTACCTGCTTTCACAGGCGAAATTCCTATAAGCACTCCAATGGTAGGCGCAACTTATGTTGAATTCAATGCTGAATCTACTGATGATGACGGTGGAATCACCTGGGATAGAGGCTCTTACGAAGGCGGAGAATTTGACGGACTTAAATCAAATCTTACCAAAATTGGTGTTAAAATGACTTCTAAAGATCCTAAAAACAATCAATCTCTAACTTTAACAAAAAATAAACCTGTTGCTGGATTCTGGATTGATAATAAATACAATGAGAAGACTGGTGTTTATACTGTTCCAACCGTAGAAGCTACTTATACTTTCTATAACACAAAACTTGCCAAGTCTATGGAAACTAAAGACAAAAAGTCAATCGTTTTAGAAAATAAGGACGCTCTTGGCGAAGGTCCTTCTATTATATTTATGGATGATGACTATATGCCTGTAGATAAACCAGATTCCTACAAGTAAAAGTAAATGATGAAAAGAATACCTGCCTTGAAAAATTATAAATATTTATTTATCGTTTTTCTTGTTTTGCAGGTATTTTTTTGTCTTGGTTGCGGTGGAGGCGGTAAAAATGCTGCCTCTTCCGATACTGAAAATGTTTATGTAATTTCAGGAAAAGTAGAATTACCTAGAGAATATTTGCTTAATTATTCTCTGTTTCATAAAAAAATATGCTTAGTTTCACCAGATTTTTTACCTTCCTCCGGAGTTTTTCTTATTTGCGATGAATCTGGTTTTTTTTCAAGTGATATATTTGTATACGATATTACGAAAAATTTTAAGTTTTATGTTTATGTTGCTGATGAACTTTATAAGGTAAGAAATGATACAGATATAAGACCTGGTGTGGCCAATATAGATGGATTAAATTTTATAACTTGCGTTTATAGCTCAGAAGGAATAATTAAAGATAAGACTATAACTTTCCCTAAGATAGTTTTGGGTAAAGGTGAAAAATCTTTAAAATTTAAATGCAAAAATAAAGACGGATATCCAATAAAGAATATTGAGTTTAGTGCAGATTCCATTTCTATGGTAACAGATGCTCGTGGCACATTAAGAACGCCAGCTTTCCCAGATAATGTTGATAGTATTCGGCTCAACACATTTTCATTTGCTTTTGATTCAATTAGCGATTTCAGTATAGATTTATTTACTAAAGTGGATGAGGAAGAAATTNNTTAAATCTGCTGTTAATAATAATGTAATGATTGCTTTTAAAAAAACAAATTTGGAACCAAATCTAAACGAAGAGGTTATACTTGAGGCACAGGCAGAAAATTTTAATTATTTTTCTTCTATAAATGAATCTGAAATAACTTGGAGCTGTACAGACGGAAGTCTTACTCCTATGGCAGATAAAACTAAAATAAGATGGCTAACTCCTAATGAAGCTGGTTTAGCAAGTGTAACAGTAACCATTAAATACAAAGAATCGGCATGTTCTGCTACATTGGGTTTCGGAGTAGGCGGTAGTCGGAAAATAAATTCTCGTATAAATTCATTTTCTCCTTTACAAGCTGCGGCAGGGCAAACCGTTACTATAAGCGGTTTTGGCTTTGGAGAACAAGATGAAACTTCAAAGGTTTATATTGGCGATATTTTAGCTCAGATTCTCTCTTGGAACCAAAGTGAAATTAAAATTCTTGTTCCTGATGAAGCTGAAAATGGCAATATAAAGGTTGTTAATGGAAATAAAACCGTTATTTCTGACGAAATTTTAACCGTAAAGGATTACAATACCACTGTTTCTGTTATGTATGGTTTGCCTGGAACTGAAATAACCATAAGAGGATATGCTTTTGGCGATACGAAAGCTACTAATTCGGCAATATTATATGATAATGAAGAAATAAACAATATAGTTTCATGGAATAACAGAGAAATAAAATACAAAGTTGAGACGCTTATAGGAGATACTCCGAAAAGGGCAGCCCTGGATTTGGTCATAAGAGGTAGGAAAAGAAATCTTGGCTTATTTAGCGTATCGCATATTTCAAGCGTAACTCCGACTAGCGCTTCGTATTATACTTATAATGGCTCTGAACTGGAACCGACGATTATTACTGTCAGAGGTGGAGGTTTTGGCGAAACTCCAGAGACAGATTATGGAAATAGCTCAGTTAAATTTTACTCTGTAAACGCCAGCGGAGAAGCTGAATATATACCAGGCGAAGTAGACAGCTGGAGCGATAATGAAATAAATGTAAAAATTCCGCAAAAAGCATTAACTGGCAAAATGATTTTAAATATAAACGGAGTAGAAAATGCAGGGCCGGTTATTACGATAAATCAATCCAGCGGTTACAGACGAGATTCTGGAATTGTAATAAATGATGCTATTGCTAATTCTGAAATATTGATAACTGATGTTTTAATAAAGTCTGATGGAACGGCATTATTGTGCGATCCGCAGAATAATCGTATGTGGTATTTAGACAATGATGGAAATACGCAATATTTATCTGTCGCAAATTCATCTTATAATTATATGCCTTACGTAGCAGCAATCGCATCGGATAATTCTATTATCTTTGCCGACTGGTCTACAAGGCGCATAGTAAAATATGTTGATGGAGCCGTAACAGCTCAGTCTGCTTATGCTTTTGACGGTAATCCAACAGGTATTTGCTTGGATTCTTCTGGAAATATATATGTTTCAGATTCTGGAAGCGACAGGATTGTAATTTTTGATTCGAATTTGAACCAAAAATCATCATTTGGAAGTTCTGGTACTGGAAATGGTGAATTTGATAAACCAGCAGGTCTGTGTTTTTCGCAAAATGAAGAAGTTTTATTTGTCGCAGATTCTGGAAATTATAGAGTTCAGAAATTTAACGTAAGCGTAAATGGCGACGGAAGCAAAAATTTTGTATTTGACAGTTGGTATGGGGCTTATAACNNATTTATATGTATCGGATATGGATAACGATAATTTGCATAAAATAAACCTAACCGTTTTTTCCGCAACAATCGTGGGAGAAAACGGAGAGGGTGACGGCAATTTCGTTGAGCCTATAGGAATTAAGCTTTATAACAACAAAATTTATGTGGCGGACAGCAAAAATAAAAGGGTTCAAATACTAGATAAAAATGGCGGTTTTATTAACAAGATCATGGTTGATTTAAATAATATGTCTATGGCTTGCCAATTCTTAGGAATATCCTTAGACGCTGATAAAGACAGCCTTTTTGCTATAGATACCGAAATATGTTCTATAAAGAAATATGATATTTATGGAACTTACATGAAAACTATAGGCTCTAAGGGCTCAGGGGCAGGGCAGTTGTTCAACCCTTCCGACTTAGCTTTAGATAGCGACAATAATATATGGGCGGTAGATACGGGCAATAATCGTCTGGTTAAATTTTCTGATGATGGAATTGGCATAGAAAGCTATGGAACTATGGGAACCAGCGTTGGCAATTTCCATTCGCCCCAAAGAATTGCTATTGATTCAAACGATAATATTTATGTTACAGATTGCGATAATAAATTTGTCGTAAAATTTGATAAAAATGGAAACTATTTGTCTACTTTAGGAAACGGATATTTGAGCAGGCCTTTTGGAATAGCGGTTGACTCTTCTGGCAATATATATGTAAGCGATGTAGACGCGAGCAGTCATAGAATATGCAAGTTCTCTTCATCAGGTGTTTTCCTCGGTTGGTTCGGAATAGCTGTTGATGAAGACGCTGGTGGCTGGCATGAAGCTGATGATTCAAGAGACAGTGTTTCAGGCACAGAGCCATGCCAATTTAAAAATCCAAGTTATTTAGCAATTGATAATAACGATTGTCTGTTTGTTGTAGATAATATTTCAGGTTCTAAAACCAAAATACAAAAACTGGATACTAAAAATACTGGTAGACTAGGCGGTTTTATTAATTCAGTTGAAGTTAACGAACCTGTATACGGTATTACCGTAGATAACTACAGTTGCTTCTACGCTACTACGGAAAATAGCATATATAAATATGTTCCAGTAGAATAAGCCAAAATAAAATATTTTAGATTTATTATAAATAATTCATTTCTTCTAGGGCTTTTATTGTTCTATTGCAGGCACCTGACATTTCATTAAGAAGTTTTTTTGCGTTAATGCCGATTTCCTCATATTTATTAGGGTTGTTAAGCCAATCTAGCAGAGTATTTTTCAAATCTTCGCTGTTTCTCACGACAACAATGGCGTTATTTTTTTTCATTGCCATCATTTCGTAGCGGAAATTAAAAGTGTTTGGACCGCTTATTACTGGCTTTGCAAATGCGGCAGGCTCCATAAGGTTATGACCGCCTCTGTTTATAAGACTTCCGCCGACAAAGGCTATGGAAGATATGGCATATAGCTTACGAAGCTCGCCCATTGTATCAACCAGCAAAAACTTTTTTGTCTCAGTTATGTTTTCAGAAGCTCTATTAAAGGCTATTCCTCTGTCGTTCAGAAGTTTTTCGACTTCGTGGGCGCGTTTTATATGTCTTGGGGCAATTACGATTGTTGCGCTCAAATCATTTATTATAGGGGAAAGGGCGTCTAAAATTTGAGTTTCTTCACCAGGGTGGGTGCTTCCGAAGCAAATTACAGGTTTATCTGACGGTATTTTGAATTTGTTGAAAACGTCAGAAGTATCTGGAACAGGGTCTGTTATGTCGTATTTAAAGCAACCAAGCTGTTTCTGTTTTTCCTTTGGGACACCAAGTATTTGCAAACGCCGCATATAATGCTTTTCTTGCGGAAAAACAAATGAAAGATTCTTAATTGCAGATTCAAATAAGCACCATGCTAATCGCATCATTTTAACGCTTTTTTCATTTATGCGACAATTTACGATTCCGTATGGAACATTATGCTTAGCCAATGTGTCTAGGGTTAAAGGCCAGATTTCTGTTTCGCTTATCAGCAAAACTCTTGGCTTAATTTTTTCGATAAAAGGCACGAGTATTGAAGGCAAACCTATTGGCAAAAGAGTAGCCAGTCCGCAGTCTTCATCTTTTAAGAGCTGATTTAGCCCGTCTGTTGTCATTGTTGTGCAGACTATGGAATTTCTTCCGTATCTCTCACATAGTTTTTTTAAAAATGGGCGTAATGTGATTACTTCGCCTAACGAAGCCCCATGAACCCATATAGAACCTTCTTGTGGAGGCTCATAAGGAACTCGCAACATACCTTTGCGCATTGCAAATTCTTCTTTTTCGATGCGCTTTGGCGGAAAAATATCGAGCAACTCTACCGCAAAGTTTAAAATGAGCTGATAAGTTTTTAACGCAAATTCTGACATAATTTAATTTTACATAATTATAGCGTATAGAGCAAGTTTTTTGTTAAAGTGGGATTAATGAGAAGGAAAAATAGAATGTAATTTACAAAACTTAATATAATAGTGCTCTGTCAGCCTTGACGGATTAACACTGTGTACATATAATTAAGATATGAATAAGATCATAACAGTTATAATGTGTTTATTGGTAGCTGGCATGATTGCATCAGGTTGCGGAAGCGTTGTAGGAAATGGAGGAAGTGGTAGCAACCCTGTAATCAGCTCAATCGAACCCACTTCTGGAGACAGCAGTACTCTTATCTCCATTAGGGGCAGTAATTTTGGCTCAACCCAAGGCGACAGCAAGCTTTATTACGGCAGCCAAAATCTTAACCCAACAAGCTGGTCGGATAGCGTTATTCAGGTTAGGTTGTATGATTCTACGCTAAGCAGTATACCAGCAGGTCGCTTTACCGTAGAAATTAACGGAAAAAGCGCAGCGCAAAGCGCACAAGAATTTACTTCTATTGCTCAGTCCCGTATTTATGGAATTTCTCCAAGCAGCGGTAAAGCTGGCGATTTGGTAACTATTTCTTTAGCTACTGGAACAAACAGCATTGGCAGTTTTGTAACTTTCTTTGATTTAAGAAACCCAAGTAATGCAAAGCAGGTTACGGTTACTAGCGTTGCAAATACAGGTTCTGGCGTAAATTATTATTGCTATGTTCCTAATTTTGAGTTAAGCGACAATGTAAATGATACGGTTTTAGGTATTCAGGTTGGCACATATTCTATGTATTTACAGACTGCTGTAACCTTTAACTATACAAGGCAAACGCCTACTGTATCCTATGTTAATCCTCAAAGAGCAAAAGTAGGAGATATTATTACTATTGCTGCTTATAATGGTGGTTTTGGTGATACTCAATCTGGTGCATACGTGTTGGTAAATGGCAATTACGTTACTCCAACAGAATGGAACGACAAGCTTATTCGTTTTGCTATGCCTGATATCGACTATACAAGCGAAACAGCAGAAATAAATTTATCTGTTAGAGGAAACAATATAAGCATAAGTAACAGAATACAAGTTGTTCCTACAATTACTCAAATAACGGCTTCTAATCAAGGCGGTATATTAGGGCTTGGTTCAACTTATGTTTATACAATTACGGGCACAGGCTTTGCTTCAAACGCAAGCGTTAATTTGAATATTTCTTTGCAAACGCCACCTACATTTAATAAAACAGGGGCAAAGCAGTTTACTATGATGTCTTCTAGCAATCTGAAAAATTATTCTGTTTGCGTCGCAAATGGAACTATAATTTCAGATTACGTAGTTATTCCAGACGTTCCGTAAATTAAGCGTTAAGAGAGGTAAGAGATAAATTTTGCTAATCTCTTACCTCTTTTTTCTTATCTTTTATATTCTAATTCATCTTTGTAAGATATTTGTAAAATTCGTTGTCTGCCTGATATGGAACTGGTTTATAACGATATAGGAAAACTCTTTTTTGTGCTATGTCTATTTTTAGTTGGGCAATAAATTGGGCAGTGTGGGTGGCGATGACTTCGCGACTATCGCTGTTGGGGTCATCGTATTCTAGATATAAGCCTTGGGATTTTACCATATAATATATTTTGCTATAAGCATCACTGCCTATGCTTTCTTTTTCATCGTTATTTTCATTGTAAATAGCTTTAGTAGGATAAGTAAAAACTCTGAACATATATGGCGGTTTTTTATCTGTAATTTCATCGCTGTCTATAATCATATTGGTATTATCCATATAGTTCCATTTTGATTTAATTAATTTATTTTTATCGATACTAAGATTTGCTAATGTTGGGCTTGTAGCATTATACTTTGATTCTGATACAATATATGTTCTATTACCTACTACGTTTGTAGCAGGTTTAAACAAATTCTTTTGAGTTTGAAGCTTAGCCATTGCATAGCTTATTCCGCAAAAGGCTGCATCGGCTGCTTTTTGATGCTGTTCTGTAAAGGTAGTAACAGAATTTTCTGTTTCCATTAGCTTTATATACGAAGCGGAAACAGAAGCTAGCAGTGCCATAATAAGCACTACTGTGATTATACCTGCCATACCTTTCTTATTTTTTTTATTATTCATATTTATCTTATCATTGGAGCATATAAAATCATTGTATCTGAACTAATTATATCATGATTTCCGTCTTCGTCTTCTTCGCTGCTTTCTATTGCTAAAGTTATTTGAACTGTTGAAGTAGAAAGTCTGGTTACTGTAAAAGTTGCTACATTATTTGCAAGAAGAATTTCTTCATAAACATCGCCAGATTTCTTTTTACCTTTCGCTGATGTTTCGCTTACTCCACGATATAAAAATATTTTCTTAGGTGTAATATCGTCTATAAGGGTTATAGCACTATGTATTTTAGTGGTATTTTTAGTAGTTAACCTAATAAAATTTATAGGGTTTTCTCCTAAAGTCGGTGTGTCTATTTTTTCTGTTTTCATTAACTCCTGACTAATTAAATCAAAAGTTAATCTGGAATAATTTTTGTTATTAACAGCTTCCTGGCCTGTGCGCCAAATTCTGGAAGAATAGTCTACAAAGCTTACTATTGCAATCATCATCATTGACATAATAAGCACTGCGGCTAATATTTCAGATAGAGTAAAACCTTTATTATTCTGTATCAGCTTCACCTGTTGCTTCATCTTCGTCTTCCATTAGTAATTCTGAACTTAGTATTCCCATTGCGTTAAAATGAATAATTACCTTTGCGTTGCCATAAGTAAAAGTTAAAGTGTTTTCAGGAATAATTGATATATTAGAATTAGAATCTGATAGATTAACTGTTGTATTGCTCTTAACGTTGGGTATGACTAAATATCCATTTGGATAAAAATATATAGTTTTTTCTGCTTCAGTATGGGTTACTGTTATATCACTGCTTATATTTATTTCATCATAATCTAATATGCNNTTTTTTAAATCCACAAATTTATCTGATGAAGAATCATATTCTTTATCTGTATCATTATCGTCATAGTCGTTCCATACATCATTATTATTGTCATTATTAACATATTTTTTATAAATCTGTATTTTATAACCAGATACATTGCCATTACCATCTTGATCAAAAACTAACCTATGAAGCGCATTTTCCTGCATTGCTTTATATCTTGCCATTCTTACGCCTGAGACAAAATATTCGCCTTCTGCGCTTACTCGCTGTGATGACATAAAATTATCTATAGCAGGCATGGCAACAGATGAAACTACTGCTATTATACATACGACAACTGTTATTTCTACAAAGGTAAAGGCTTTTATATCTCTCATATTTTAATTTTAACATATGGAATAATATACGTCTACTTAATCAGGTATATAACAGACAATAGCTTTATATATACTTTTTCCTATTTTCTCTTTACTTTTTAATTCATAAAAATGTATAATGNNAAGGGTGATTTTGTTTTTCTTGTAGGGCCTTCTGGTGCAGGAAAAAGTACTTTTTTGAGAATGCTTTTTCGTGAAGATATACCTACCAGTGGCCAAATTTTGGTCGATGGAAAAGATATTACAACTATGCCTGAAAGCAGAGTTCCTTATTTAAGACGAAATTTAGGAATAGTTCTCCAGGATTTTCAGCTTTTAAAAAATCGTACTGTTGCAGAAAATGTAGCATTTGGTTTGAGAGTTATAGGCGTAGCTGAAAAAGTTATAAACAATCGTGTTCAGGAAGCCTTAGAGCAGGTTGGATTATCTCATAAACGAAGAATGTATCCAACAGAGCTTTCAGGTGGCGAACAACAGCGTGTGTGTATAGCTAGAGCTATAGTAAATAATCCTTTGGTACTTATAACAGACGAACCTACAGGTAACTTGGACCCTATTATTTCCGATGAAATTATTAAGCTTTTCTTAGAAATAAATAATAGAGGAACCACAATTATTATGGCAACGCATAATGAAAAAATAGTAAATAAGCTTCGCAAACGTGTTTTAGCCCTTATGGATGGTACAATAGTTAAAGACGAAGAATGTGGAACTTATGCTTACGAGTAATTTAAGGAGCCTTTAAATGTTATTTCCAAAACTAACTTTTTTTATAAATGAGGCTCTTACCAGTCTTAGAAGATCTCTTTTAACCACATTTATAACAGTAACGACAATAGCATTAGCCTTAACCTTGATGGGAGCTTTTCTATTTACTACCATGAATCTTGAAGCATTTTTAAATCAAATGCAGTCAGAGGCTATTATCACAGCTTATATTAGCAAAGATATATCATATGGAGAAGTAGAGCGTTTTAGATATAAACTGGATAAACTTCCAGAAGTTGCAAAGGCGGAAACTATTACTCCCGAAGAAGCGGCAAAAGAACTGTTTTCTGACCCAGACGACAAACGATTGCTTCAAATAGGTTTAAGCCCAGCAGAAAATCCTCTTCCTATAACAGTTAGAATTTACTTAAAAGATCCTGCAAGAATAAAGCAATTTGTTTCACAAATAAAAAAAGAACCAATAATAGACAGTTTAAGTTATGGAGAAGAACTGTTTGAAAAATTTAGCGGAATGTCTAAATTACTTTGGTATGTGAGTATCTTTATCGTTGTTTTGTTAGGTCTTTCTTCAATGTTTATTGTCTATAATACTGTAAGACTTACTTTTTTTATGAGACGCGAAGAAATTATAATCATGAAATTAGTTGGCGCAACAGACTGGTTTGTAAGAGGCCCGTTTATAGTAGAAGGCTTTATAGAAGGCTTTCTTGGCTCTATAATCGCAACTGTTTTATTGCTTTCTGGTTATAAAATTGTAATGGCAAAGCTTTCGCAACTTATTCCGTTCTTTAGCACAGGTTTAACAATAGAACAGTTGTTTAAATTAACTGCTAAACTATTTATGATGGGACTTATCTTAGGCGTTGTTGGAAGTTTGCTTTCATTGCGTGATATTAAACAATTTAGTAAAGCGATTAATCAAGGTGCATAAAATGCTTTTTGAGATATTAATATTTCTTTTATTCCTTTTTGGAGTGACAGAACAAGCAGATTGCGCTGAAATAGAAGATTTACAAAAAGAAATAAATGACTTAAATTTGCAGCTTGAGTTTACTAAAGTTAAGATTAAATCATCGAATGTAAAATCTACAAACTATAATAAAAAAATAGAAGAAATAAAATCTCAAATGGATTCTATAAAAAAAGAAGTTGAGCAGTATGGCGAAAATGTTGAAAAAGCTACTCTTGCCATTAATGCTACAGAACGAAGTATTGATGNNGACTTATTCAGTTGCATAAAATAAAACAAAATACGCTTTATAGCTCTGTTTTTGCTGCAAAAGACATAAACTCTTTTATGAACAGATACGAAATGGTTAAATACCTTCTTTCAAATGATAAAGAAGCATTGGAAAAGCTTAAAAAAGAAGAAGAATATCAGTCTAACTTGAAAGAAACTCTTTATAGACAATGCGCAAGAGGAGAAAATCTTAAATCGGAGCTTGCTGAAAAAGAAAAAAAGTTAGCTGGGCAAAAGAATCATCTTGAAGCTTTATTGTCTACTGTTTTACTAGAAAAGAAAGTATACATGAAAAAACAGCAGGAATACATAAAAGAGAGAAAAAATCTTGAGAAATCTCTTAAAGAGCTTAATAACGTTGTAGAAAGAACTATAAGCAATGATGAAAAAAAATCTGGTAAAACTGCTGCTGTTTTAACAAAGACAGATTTACGTGTAACTGATGATACACCAGCGCCTTCTGTAAATGTTACAGGTGAGAAATTGCCAGAAAATGCTTCAGATGCAGCAAAGGCAATGCTGTTTTCTTGGCCTGTATCTAAGGAATTAAGAAAAGAAGTGGTTGAAATAAATGATGATAATTCTTGTGCAATTCTTATTGCATTAAACGCAGATGCCGAAATTACAGCCGCTGCACAGGGTAGAGTTATGTATAAAGGAAAAATCAGCGGTTTGGGTGATGTGGTAATGATAGGGCACGAAAAAGGTTTTGCGACTGTTTATGCTAAACTAGATAATATTTGGGTTGGTATGAACGAAAAGTTACAAAAAGGTGATGTTATAGGTAAAATTAATGGCGGAAGCAAATCTGCCGCTTTACATTTTGAAATTCGCTTTGGAAGTAAAAAGCAGAAACCGTTAGAGTTTCTGCCAGAATAGAAAGGATACAAAATGAAAAAAAATTTCAAATTGCTTGTGTCTGTATTAGCTCTGGTAATTATATTGCTGGTTGGCATTGGAAGCACTGTAAGAGCAGCGTCTACTAATCTAACTTATTTTAAGAGTCTGGATCTTATAAAGAAAGTTCTTGAACTTGTTAAATCTGACTATGTTGATGAAAATGTCGATGAACAGAAACTTATTTATGGTGCTATCGAAGGCATGTTAAAAAAACTGGATGACCCATATACCAGATTTATGGAACCAAAAGCTTTTAGCGATATGCAAACTGAAACGCAGGGCGAATTTGGCGGCTTAGGTATCGTTATTTCAGTTAAAGACAGAATGTTGACTGTTATATCTCCAATAGATGATACTCCTGCCTCTAGAGCTGGAATTATTGCTGGAGATATGATAACAAAAATAGATGATAAAGATGTTATAGATTTTCCTTTGGAAGATGCAGTTAAGCTTCTGAGAGGGCCTGCCGGAACAAAAGTAAAAATTCATATTATGAGGAAAGGTTGGAAAACAACTAGAGAATTTGAACTTGAAAGACAAATTATCAAGACCCCAAGCATTAAATTTTGGACTCTTGGTAAAAACCACGATATTGGTTATATACGTTTAACTCAGTTTATTCAATCTTCTGGAGAAGATTTGGAAAAGGCTATGTATAGACTAGAAAAAGCTGGCGTTAAATCTATGATATTGGATTTGCGCAGTAATCCTGGTGGATTGCTTACTGCTGCTGTTGATGTAGGCAGAAAATTCCTTCCAAAGGGTGATATCGTTTCTATTAAGGGAAGAGATGGTGAAAAGAATACTTATAGCTCATTCTTTAAGTCTCATCCGATTCTTCCTCTTATTGTTCTTATTAATGAAGGTTCTGCTTCTGCGGCAGAAATTGTTTCTGGAGCTATAAAAGATAATAAACGCGGTATATTGCTTGGAAAGAAATCATTTGGTAAAGGCTCTGTTCAGACAGTTATCTCTTTACAGGACGGTTCGGCAATGTGCTTAACCACTGCTTTGTATTATACTCCCTCTGGAGTTAATATACATAAAACAGGTANNAGAAAAATCGAAGATAACAAAGAAAAAGCTGAAGAAATACGTAAACTTATAGAAGAAGACCAGAAATATTTGCAAATGCTTAGCAATGCTGGTTCAAAAGAACTAGTGGCAACAGATACATATACTGCTGAACTTAATGATGGTGTTATTTCAATTAACTATACCACAAGAAATGCGTCTGAAACTCACAAATTAAGCGGTTTTGTAGAACCTCCAGATAGTTTGAATAACCCAAAGAAGATTGAACAATATATTATAAATCCATATGATGCTCAATTAGAAAGAGCTGTTGATATTCTAACTTCTACTGCAGTTTTTATACCAGCAATGAAAATGGGTGAGTAACTAAACAATAACAATTATTAATTAANNATGAGCTACTTATATAAATATAAAAACTTGTTTGTTTTTTTATTGTTTATTTTTGTTTTTAATGTCAGTGTTTATGCCCAATCTGCTGCTGCCAGAGAATTTAATGATAAAGCTTATGCTGCTATGCAAAGCGGTCTTTATAAAGAAGCAACAGATAATCTTAAAAAAGCTATGGAAATAGCTCCTACTTGGGGTGAGCCTGTGTTCAACGCTGCAAATTTAATGCGTTTACGTAAGAACGATGCAAAGGCTTTTGCACTTTATAAGAAAGCTTATGAATTAGAACCAAAAAATAAAAAATATGCAGAAACTTATGCACAGTGGATAGAAGCAAAAATAAAAGTTGCTAACGTAAATAGCCCTGAAGCAATGGAATTAAAAAGTGAGCTTATAAAGGTAAACCCTCGTAAATTAAATGTTGCATTAGAAGTTGTTAATTACACCAAAAGTAATAAAAATTTAAAAGCTGCTTCTCAAATAGCAAAAAAAGTAGTTGATGCTAACTCTGATTTAAAAGGGCAATATGATTCAACTGAATTGGGGCAATTATATCTTATATTAGCTGAACAAGAGTATGTTAGCGGTAATATTGACAGTGCAAAAAAATATTCTGATGATGCTAGACGATTCCCAAATGTAACTGGCGCAGAAAGCCTTGCCGAAAAAATTAGAAAAGAACAGAAATCGTCTATTGATGATTTTATTTCTAGAGCAGATAAAGCTGAAAAAGCAGGAAGATATAATGAAGCGGAAAAAATATTAGAGGAAGCTTCAGCTGTTGCGCCTAATAATTCCACAATAGAACAAAAAAAGGAAAGTGTAAAAATAGCCCGTGAGGTTACTAATGTAGTAAATATTGCAAAGAAATTAGAAAACGATGAACGTTGGTCTGAAATGATCGATAAAATGGAATCTTGCGTAGAAAATTTTCCAGAAGGTTCAAATGCAATAAAACTTTATGAAAAAGAAAAGGAGTTTGCGAAAAGTATAGGTGCTTTTGGTGGATTACCAAGGAACCCAAAAGAAAGAACTGGTTTAGTAAAGAAATTCTATACTGAAGGTGAAAAATTTACAGAAGCAGGAAATAATAAAGACGCAAAAGGTAGTTACGAAAAAGCTATAAAACTAATAGAATACTTAAAAATAAAAGATAAAGATACAAATGAAATAAAAAGTAAATGTGAAAAACGTCTGAATGACTTAAAGCAAATTAAGCTGTATGAGAAGACATGGAAAGAAGCACAAGATAAACGTAATTCAGAAGATTACGATAAAGTCATAGAACTACTCAATAAGATACCTGAAACTCTATATTTAAACGATAAGGAATATATTCAGCTTCCAAGTCTTATGGCAGAAGCTTTATGGAAAACCGATAAATTAGATGAAGCAATAAAGTATGCAGATATTCAAATAGGTTTACAACCAGAAAATAACCGTGCAAAATTTGTTAAAGCTAGTATATTTCTCGATAGAGGTGAAAAAGACACTGCATATAAATTGTTTAAAGAAATAGAAGAAGTTGACCCAGATTATCCTGGTTTATCAGATAAAGTTAAACTTTCCATGTTAAGCGAAAGTAATTTAATTCTGGTTGGTGTTATAGTTGTCATAATAATTTGTATTTTCATTGCTTACAGTGTGTTTAAAAAACTGCCTGAATATAGGAAGAATTCTTCTATTAGCATGGCGAAAAGATTACTTAAGAGTAGTAATTATGATGATTGTATACAGACTTTAAATGAAATAAAACGTTTACCAAATTTAACAGAATGGGATATTGCTACTATATCTCGAATTTTGGGGCAGGCTTTTTTAAAGAAAGGTATTTACGATAAAGCTATTGGGGAATGTAAGCATCTTATTACGTTAAATGCTAAAGATGAAGAAGCTCATATATGGCTTGCTCAAGCTTATGTTGGGAGACGTATGATTAGTCCTGAAAGTTTACCTGAACTTCTTAACTTATTCCAAAAGGAACCTAGAAATATAGCTTTGATTTCCTTACTTGGTAGTCATTATACAAAACAAAAAAATCTTACAAAAGAAGGCGTACAAGTATTGGAACAATGGCTAGCGTTGGAACCAACAAATCCAGAGGTTTTGAAATCTCTTGGTAGACATTATTTGCTTATGTCTAAGAGTGATGATAAGGCGATGACTGTATTCCAAAGATTAATGGAAATGATGGTTTCGCAAAATGCGGTAGAACCAGACTTTTTACTTGGTATTGCTAGAATGCATCTCAAAATGCAACATTATGAAGATGCGCTGCATTTATGCGAACAAGTTATTAATGCAGATATTAATAATGAACTTGTTCACTCTGTTTTACTTGATGTTTATACAAAACAAGGAAATTTAGACGAGCTTATAAATATTTATGGAAACTTTTTGCAGGAAAATCCATACAATGTTGCTTTCCAAAATGGTCTTATGGAAGCTAAAAAACGTATAAGTGCTATTGCAAGAGGAGAACAACAAAAAGCCGATAACGAAAGAAGGGCTATGGAAGCTCAACGAAGACGAGAAGAATCTGAAAGAAGAAGACTTGAACAAGAACAAGCTAGACTTGAAGCAGAGCAAGCCGAACAAGCTGAACAAGGCGAAGAAATGCCTCAGGAAAACTATGATGATTCTGAATATGCAGAAGGTTCTGAAGTTGATAACCAGTCATACGATGAAAACGCCGTTTATGATGAAAACTCGTATCAAGAGCCTAATGGAGAACAGCCTGAAAATGTATAATTAATCAGGACTTTAATCAGGATTTAAAATTATGGTTAAATTCAAATCTGTGTTAGCCAAGATATGTTGCATATTGTTTTTCTTTTTGACGTCAATATGTATGGTTTGGGGCAATGAAAGTTATGTTTCCCTAAAAAAATATATTAACATGAATATGTATGGGGACGCATATAATGAGATTTTACGATTTGAAATAACTAAAGATGAAATAGACCCTGCTTTGCAAAAGCTTCGAGTGGATATGTTGGAAGAAACAAAGCGGCAAATGCTAAAGCGGTTAAAAACAAACAAGAATGATCCTGCTGTATACACTATATTGGCCGATATTGCTTTTCAACAAACCGATTTTGATAATGCGATGCTTTATATTTCCAAAGCATTAAATATAAAATCAGGACCTTTGAGTAATTATGTGTGCGCAAAAATTCAATATTGCCAGAACAATATAGACCAAGCTTATAGCAGAATGAGTTATGTGCTTGAAAGTATGCCTGATTCTACTGTAGTTTTTAACGATTTTCAATTCTTATATAGTTGTAAAACTTATGGAAAAGAAACTGCAATGCAATTAAGCCATAACTCAAATTTTGTTAAAAGAGCTACTCCGTTAGCAGTAAAGAAAAATAAAGCGCCTATAAGTCCATTTCAAAATGATCCAACAAAAGTAGCTGTTGCTGTTAAACAACCAACTTATGAAGATACAAAACCTGATTTTTCTGATATAGAAGCTACCGAAGACGAAGAAGATGATTTTGATTTGGAAGATAATGATGAAGAATTTGTTATTGCTAAAAATAGCAAAGTTGGTAAGGTTAAAGAAATTGATAAACAGCAATTACAAAATAAATCTGTTCCTAAATCTGTAAAGAATGATCCATTGCCAGATGAAGATTTTGGAGATTTCGACACATTAGATGAATTCGATAATGAGTTTGATATGGCCCAGAAAACCAGTGATGCGATTGGTTCTGATAATTTATCTAAACCAGTTATTGCAAATGCAAATATTGTTGAAAAAAAAGAAGTAGTTTCAAAAGAAAAAAGCGATAGTATAAGCGATAAAAATAAAAAAGCCGCTAAAAGTCTTGTAGATAAGGCATATAAATCTTTTATGGATGAAGACTATAGGCTNNCCAGACGTAGAAGACCCTAAGGGAATAAAAAAGAAAATAGATAAACATTTTGAAATGAGTAAAAAGTATTCTGATGCTATAGATTACTTTGAAACCTCCTCATTTAAAGAAGCAAAACCTTTATTTGAAGAAGTCTATGAATATGATCCTAAGATGTATTCNNGTTTCAGAATGCTTTGCTTTTAAAATTGCAAGTTCTTATTGATGAAGAACAATTTGATGAAGCTAAAAAAATCTTTAATGAACTTGAAACAAAACATGGCACCTGGTTTAAACAGCAGGAAAAACGAGCTGAATTACGCGATACCATAAATATTCATCTTTGGTGGAAACCAATTGTTATAGGTATTTCTTGTTTACTTATAATAACTNNGATTGAAGCAATGCAGAAATACATTGGAGCTAATAATTATCGTAAAGCTATTTCATACGGTGAGAAAGTCGTTGCAAAAGGGTTGCCGATTCAAATTGAACGAGAAATACTTGAAATGTTGGCAAAAGTTTATTATGAAACAAATGACATTGAAAAGTGTAAAGATGCAGCTAGCAAGATATTAAAGAATTTCCCAACAAACAATGTAGCATGGGTTTATCTTGCTAAAACATCTGTTGCTCTAAATGATACTTCTAATGAAGCTATCACGATGTATGAAAATATGTATAAAGAAAATCCAACAAATCTTGAATACATTCCTATTTTGGCAAAGCACTATATTAAAGAAAATAATACTACACCAGAAGCTTTGCAAATTATCAATTTGTATTACCAACAAAATCAGGATAATGAAGATAAAGATGTTATTCTTGCTTTGGCAGATGGCTTTGTAAATAACAGGACTATCAGCAACGAAGCTATTGCGTTGCTGGAAAAAGCTATAACAATTAAAGAAAAAGTAGAATATCATGAGTTGTTAGCGCGTAACTATGCAAGGATGAATAATTTTGATAAAGCTGCCAACTCATG
>LXOW01107098.1_pt3 | contig 20727 bp, 16 predicted proteins | sample 1368591 | NCBI WGS metagenome assembly LXOW01 (sample SAMN04884650, study PRJNA319009) | bovine gut metagenome | isolation source: Cow rumen | host: Bos taurus | place: Italy: Legnaro (PD) | collected 2014-07-09
CCTTCGCCAAATTGCTCAAGTTTGCGGGCCGCTTGACGAATTGCTACTTGCTCGTCTGTCGTCAGATAGAATCCTAAACCGAAGTCTTTACCGACACGACTTTGGTTAAGGTCGATATTATGTATTGTTGCATTTGTTCCGTGATAAAGTATCATGCCAAATTTCCTCCCATCCGTTTGCAATAGAGCGTCAAATCCTCCACTGTGTTCTCAAAAGAAAAAGTGTGCTCCACATCATAAAATTCCTCCACAAAATCAAGGCCTTTGTACTGCTTTAAATACTGATAGGCTTGTTGAGTGGTAATTTGATGTGCGGTGGCAAACTCCGTTATTAGGGCCACAAAATAATTGATTCTATCGATAATGGACTTACTCATAATTGTTTCATCGTTGCAAAAATACATAAAAAACTTCTAAATCGGATATGCTTTTTCGTAAATTTGCACAATGATTGGCTTCAACCTAAACAAAACAAAACGTCTCTTCATAGAGAAACTGTCCACAAAGTTCCCCCAGCGCGAGGCGGAACAGTTGATGCGCATTTTATTGGAAGACCTCTTCAACATCGACCTAAAGCGTCAACTGATGGAACCCAACCTGCGCATTGACGAGCGGCAGCATTACCTGCTCTCGGAGGCGGTGCAAAGACTTCTGGATGGCGAACCGGTGCAGTATGTGACGGGTATGGCGCGTTTCGGTGACCTTATATTAAAGGTGTCGCCAGCGGTGCTCATCCCACGCCCTGAGACGGCAGAGCTTGTGCTAAAAATTGGCACAACCGGCCTCCCATGTCATTCCAGCACGGGCATGTGTGATGGAGAGGAATCTATGGGAGGCGGCACCAAGCCCCTCCGCATTTGGGACATCGGCACAGGCTCGGGCTGTATCGCTATTGCCTTAGCCAAACAATTCCCCGACGCCGAAGTCATCGCCTTCGACGTCTCGGACGAAGCCCTGCAAATCGCCAAGCAAAACGCCGAAAGCAATGGCGTAAAGGTGACTTTCGTGCAAGACGATGTGCTCAATCCAACATCCGAGTTCTTCAGCCAGCCCGTCGATTTGGTGGTGAGCAACCCGCCATACGTATGCGACAGCGAACGCGCCGCCATGAAAGCCAATGTCCTCGACTGGGAACCCGAAACCGCATTGTTCGTATCCGACGATGACCCGCTACGGTTTTATCGCAAGATTTTGGGATTAGCTAAAGCCCAACTGACTCCCGACGGCCAAGTATGGTTCGAGATTAACGAAAGGATGGGGGAGGAGATGCTTTCTCTTTGTAGTGAAATGGGCTTCCCCGAAGCGGAGGTCTTGGAGGATTTTGCAGGGAAACAAAGGTTTTGTCGGGCTAGTTTCTAAAAATTCCGTAATTTTGCACCGCGATTCAGGCAGACTGTCGCGGGTCGGGAAAGCCGGCGCGAGGAAAGTCGGGACAGCACAGAGCACCATACTTCTTAACAGGAAGGTGCGCGCAAGCGTAACAGACAGTGCCACAGAAAAATATACCGCCTTTCGAGGTAAGGGTGAAAACGCGAGGTAAGAGCTCACGCGGCGGGTGGCGACATTCCGCCGGGGTAAACCTTATGGGCTGCAAGTCCAAGTATAGAGACAATGGGGCCTCGGCCTCGAACGGGCTGCTCGTCCGTCGTCTCAGGGTAGGGCGCTTGAGCCTGCGGGTGACCGCAGGCCTAGAGAAATGACAGTCGCCCCGCAAGGGGAACAGAATCCCGCTTATTCGCCTGAGTCGTTGCTACAGGAGGTCCCGCTACCAAGCGGGATCTCTATTTTTATCAATTGTATGAATGTACCCCACCCAAAAGCAGATTCACCCCAAAATAGGTAATCAGTACGCTCAAAAAGGCAAGAATGCCGTAGATGTGGAAAAACATCGGCTTTTGGAAGGTTTTCCATAGCTTTTCATGCAGTGGCGCGGCATAGATGAACAGGGTGATGAGTGCCCACACTTCCTTTGGGTCCCACGACCAGTAGTTGCCCCATGAGACATTGGCCCAGATTGCCCCGATGAAGATGCCGATGGCCAACAAAGCCACTGCTGGGTAGAGCATCGCCGTGCTGAGGCTTTTCAATCGTTCCATGCGTGCCAGGTCTTTCGGCTTGACAAGGGCGATGATGCCGACTACCACGATGCCAAGCAGCAAGGCGTATGCCGTGACGATAGTCGAAATATGGAGGCTGAAGAAAGGCGAACGCAGCACGGGAAGTAGGGGATGGGTGAGCATCCTGATGTAGAGCACGACAAGCAAGACGATGAGCACCCCTAACCAAGACCATGTGACAGCACGGAAGGCTTGGCGGCTTATGGATTGCTTCGTCGTTCCTCCTCGCAATGACGGCCACCCCACTAATGCTACAAGAGAAACAAAGAGCAACGCATAACCCGCGTATGTCACGCCGATGCCCCAAGGGTCACGGGCGATGTCGAGGACGGAGTTGCCCTGTTCGTCGTAGTCGCTTTGGTAGAAGCGGTAATGTTTGTGCCTGAGGATATGGTTCATCGAGATAACGATGTCCTGTTGGGTTTCTCCATCGGTCAGTTGAAGGTAACTTATATAGTCCTTCGGCTTCTCACTGTCGGGATATTTCTCAATCTCGAAACGGTCCAAGGTGAGGCTGAAGGGTAACGTTTCTTTCGTTATTTCCCCCTTGTCCTCGATGAAGAAATGGTTGTTGGGTCGATTGGGTTCGAGCTTCATCCTGCCGTGTTGTCCCGTGAGCATGGTGAGCAAGGCGCCCAACAAGATGAACAGGATGGAAAGATGCAGGGCGCAGACGGACAATCGATTCCACAAACGGCATTTCACCGCCATAATGATGATAAGTCCAGCCACCACGGTCCACAGCCCTACGAACCACCATGCTGAATAGACATGGGCAAGGGCGAAGTCCGAGCCGTGCAGTTTCTCGACGATGGTGCCGGCGGCAAGGACGGCGATGAGTATGATGACCAGCACTGATGTGATGTGACGAATGTATTTCATGGCAATATAAGTTGAATTACGCTGCAAATGTCCGAAAAAATACACTTGTACGACCTCCCTATGTTTGGTGATTTTCGGATGAGGATATCCCCATTAATGGTGGATGGGTCGGGAGGGAAGGTGGTACACATAAATAATCCCGCCATTGCTGACGGGATTATTTGGGCTTTCAATAACATGGGCTGCCGCATGGCATTGCCCGCCGTCTGAATCATTCGATAACGATCTTCTGTGTCTTCACATTGTCGTCATTGATGAGGCGTAACACATATACGCCAGGTGCCATCTCTGTCGTAGAGACGCTATGCAATGCGTCGTCTCTACAAACGATGACACGTCCCGTCATGTCAATCACCTGGAGAATGCCAGAACCGTTGACGACAATGCTGCCGTTGCTGACGAACGCGAAGGCCTCTGAGCCTGACGAAGAGCCGTCCTCGCAGTTAGTGGCAAACACTAAACGGAATCGCGAGGCGTAGTCGTCCGTCTTGGCGCTGAAGCTGTAGCTCGGGTTTTGCAGCAGGTCGATCTCGGCACCGGTGAGGTTGTCAATGAGGTGGAGATAATTCACATCCAGTTCCTCGGTACTGACGTTGATGGTATAAGTGCCGTTTTGTGCAGCCTTGAAATTGACAGGAATGTCGCCTGCAGCGGAGCTGCGTACCATAGCGTATTCGTTGTTGTCTTGTGGAATATACACCTTGGTTTTGTCCTTGTTCAGCATGAACTTGGGCAGCATGTCGCCTTCGCCAAAACGAACGATGGCACGGTCGATGGCATTGCCACGGTTGTGGGAGGCACTGAGAACAATCTGGCGGTTGGCACTAAAGGGTTTTTCAGTGCTGAAGGTCAAGATTTCACCATCTTCTTCAGCAATCACGAATATGCCTTCCATGGCCTCAACACTATTGCCTGTTACAACTTGAAGCTCCGTACCACCTTCGTTCATGGTATAGAATCCTCTTTCAGAGATATAAGCCTTTTGGGCGAAGGGGTTGCCCACGAGATTCCAGCCTTCAAAGCCCCCGGTTGGATTACTCTGGGCATTCTTTACCAAAGCGACTTCACCATTGCCATTGTAACCATGGCCAGTGAAAGTAAGGGTTACATTTTCACTGTTGGCATAAAGGTAGCCCTTGCCGCTGACAAGGTCAAAGGGGTTCTGCCTGTGGTTCTTCCATTCCTTGCCATTGGTTTCACCGGCTTGGTCAAAATAGTATAGGTCGTAATCATTGGTGAGGAAACCGTTGTCGGCGGTGGGAGTGACAGAGGCAACGGGTGAAGCGATCAGATGCCAACCGTCAGCTGGATCGGCATCCACGGTGTAAGGCTCGATGTCTTTGGTGTAGCATCCAAGCGTAGTGAATGTAGCCACCTCGCTCCACTCGGTGTTGCTGTTATTGCCGTCAACGTTGGAGCCTCTGACGCGCCATGCATACGTGGTTTCAGGGCTTAGGTTCGAAAAGGTGTAGGGGTTGGTGATGCATCCGACGTATGTCCACACACTTTCATAATCAGTGATAGTGGTTGAAATTACATCATAATAATTTGAACGAGAAATTGTAAATTCGTAAGTCTTGCCTGGCTCAAACTCGAAGTTGTCATGGTAATCGAAATAGACGTGAGAAGTTTGATAACGAATTAAAAACGTATAGTCATACACGCCAGGAGGAATCGTGATGGTGGCACTAGCTGCATGAAACAAGGCACAGTCAGAGTATGCGCTATAATTACACGATGCGGTCTCGGGAACGGTGTACTCGAAATCGTCAAAGTTGCCTACTGTGAAGTGATGGTTCCATGAGTCGGGATTGATGAGGGGACCGTATGTGTTGTGGTCTGCATCGAGAACGAGCTGATATCCGGGAGGTGTTGGATTACCGTCGTAGTGCTCAATATAGTCCACAGCATTGTTAACAATGATGGTAACTGCTTTATGGGAAACATCTTCATATTGAAGGTCATACGTTTCGGAAGCCCCGTTCCAGCTGAGTTCGGCATCGTTGCACATGGGTTCGGCGGTAAGCTCGCTTGGAACAGTGAAGGGGTCGGGGGTTCTGAAGGAGGATATGGGTGTCCATGAACTCTCGCCATCATTGGATCCACAGATGGCTTGCACTTGCCATTCGTAATCGGCATTGGGATCCAGGCCTTCGATGGTATAGCTGTTCTCGGTGGTGACAACTTCCACCCAATCAGTTGCGTCGGCGGGGTAATATATGCCAAAATCGTCCACTAATAAACTCCCGCCATCATAATCCACATGATGAATGGCAACATAGCGGTTATAACCAGTATAGCCGCTCAAATCAATGCTGATTTCGGTCCATTCATTATCAGCGGATGTCATCTCACGTAAAACCGTTTTAAAGTTAGGCTCGTCATCAATTATCAATTCAATTGATTGGCCACTGGTGGAGAGTCGCACCTCAAAATCGTCACGGAAATCGCTTCGTACCCAGAATGAGAATCTGCCTTCGAGATGAACAGGTACAGGCGTGATAAGCCAGTTGTCGGCATCGAGTGGAAAATCATCGTGTGCATACGGGTCTTTTGAAAAATAATAACTCAACGAACAGGCCGCTTTATTGCCGCTGTACGCAGTGGGACCGCTTTGATAAATGTCACTGTCTTGACTATCAGTAAACCAACCCTCATGGTCTTGAAGAGACTCGCCTTCTGTATAGATAACCCATCTTTTATCAGGATTAGAACTATAAAGAGAGCCGCTTTCAAAGTCATCGAAAAACGAAGCTACTTCTTTGGCTGCCTCCCTGTATCGCACCCTGTATTGACCAGCGTCACCGTTCCAATTCAAGGTGGCATAGGTGGGCATTAGGGGAGAGATGGTCAAATCAGTGGGTGTATGGCAGGTGACATCGGTGGTGAAAACAGTGAAGGCTACCCATTCGCTGTAGCCGTCAGTGCCGCAGTTGTCGCGTACCCAAACGAAGTAAGTCGTGATGGAGTCCAAGCCAGTAAGCTCATAACTCGCGGCCGTGATGTTGCCAATGATGATTTGTTGGGCAGGTGTTTGGGCCAAATTGGGGTCGGGGTAGTACAACAGCTCGTAGCATTGGTGGTTGGTGTTGGTGCTTACCCCAGTCCATCCCAATTCAATGCTGCGGCTGCCAGGAGTGCCAATGGTGAGGTCGTAGGGCGGCATATTGCGCAACACAACTGAAAAGGTAGCGCTTACCGTAACATCGGCAGCGGGCATGATGAAAGAACCTTGGTTGTTGGTGAAACTGATGCTGTGGTCGCTGCCGTCGTTATATGACAAAGCGGTAAGTTCGTAATTTATATCGGGCACTGCGGTGACGGTGATGACATTGCCAGCATCAGACAAACCGTGATTCGCCGAAATGATTCCATGAGCCGAGGTGTTGCAAGTGATGTGATAGGCACCGGAGGAAGTCACTCTCAAGGTGTAGTCGTGGCAAGTGGAAGGCCTGTAAGCACCACATGGGTCAGCGTTGGCGGCAGCATAAAGATCGTCGACAAAGTGGTACAGACCATAATCCGAACCAATAATGCGCAGGCGATAATCGCCATCGGGAGTTGCTGCGGGAATGGGGAAGGTGGCATGAAGCGTGGTAGGGTTATCGGAACTGGAAGTGCCGGCATAAACGGCCTCGGAGCCTTCAAAGATAGAGTTGTTGTCCCAATCGACCCAGATGATGGTGCCATAAGTCCAACCTGTCTTATAAGTGATGTCCACTTCGCAAGTGGTTCCAGCATCTACAGCACCGACCAGATGACTATAGTCGCCATAATCGACAGGGCCTACCGTGTTGTTGACCACTACGCCATTGGTGCCGAAAGTGACATTGTAAATACCTTCGCTATTGACATTGCCCGTTTCGGGTGTGCAATACGCCGCGTCTTCAACGGTGATGAGGCATTGTGCGGTGTATATATTCCCGTCATAAAGCATTGTGGCGACAATGTTGGCCGTGCCTGCCGAAACGCCTGTCACTGTGACCGTGGTGCCGCTGCCGCTTGCTGTTGCAACGTTGGTATTGCTCGAACTATAGATGATTTCGGGTGTACCATTGACGTTCAAAGTAGAAGCTGTTAGGGTTGTCGTGTAACCGGTCGTCATTGTTGCGATGACAGGAAAAAGGATCGTAGGAGTTGCATGTTGTTCATACGTGAAAGTAGTCTTAGGAAGGAATCGCTCGCCGCATTCATTATACGGGTTATAAACCGATTCATATTCTCTCCAAGCTGTATACTCTGACTGGCTTTCTCCTGTCCATAGGGTTCGATTAAAGTCTTCTGTGTTGCTCGTTTGGTAAACACCTACCAAAAGATTCCTTCCACCATAATGGTAGTATGAGGAGAAAGGAATGTCTATTTCTAAATTCGATTGGCCTTTTGCAATCGAGATTGTGTCGTTGAAAACGGGAGTGGCATTGGTCATCCCGGTAAAGCCCGACAAGGTAGTGGCATCAACTTCCTTAACGAACACATTGAAATTGGCGCTGATATCGTCAGTGTTTCCTGATGAGGAAAGATATAATTTCATGGCTGAAACGACGCCTCCGTTCATTGCGTTAAGTTTTGCAGCAGGAATGATAAACTCACACTTGGGCTTGTTAGTGGCAAAATATCCGTAAATCGGGATACACTCATTGGTGGTCGTGCTATCTCCACACACAGTCAAGGTGTTTATTGTCTGCGCGTGCATTGTCAATGGCGCAAACACAGCCATCAACAGCAATAGAAGTAATTGTTTGGTCTTCATTCGTTTGAAATAGTAAGCTATCTTTTATGGTTGATTCGTTGTAGATTTTGATCTGCCATGCCGGCAGCAAATATTAAAATTAAAATGGCAAAGATAGTCTTTTTTCTTTTTGACACAGGAAAAGCATAAAGAAAGATGAAAAAATCCCGCCAGACGACGGGATTTTTTTCGGTTTCGCATGGTAGAGACGCGCCATGGCACCTCTCTACCATTGTTGGTTAAATTGCATTGATGAATTTCACGACGGCATCGCGGTCTTCCTTCGGCAACTCGCGGAATTTCTCCACCGTGCGGCGGGCATCGCTCTGCGGGTTGCCGTGCCACATGATGGCCTCGATGACGGTTTGTGCGCGGCAGTCGTGCAGGCGGTCGCTGGCACCGGTGCAGACCGCCGACAAGCCACGGCCCCAAAGCGGGGTGGTGCGGCACCATCCCGTGCGGATGTCGTTCTCCATGTGAAGCTTGTGCTGGATATAGTCGCTGTATGGCCAAATCTTCTGGTTAGGATAGCGGGGCAGACGCGCGTCGCCGTCAGCAAAGAAGCCGGTCGGGTCGGTAAACATGTCGTCGCCAGTCTGCCACGACGGACGATGACAGTAAGCGCAGCCCATTTGTGTAAACAACTCCTTACCACGCTGCACCTCGGGGTCGCTCATATTACGGGCGGCAGGTACAGCCAAGCCACGGTGCCACACCATAAAGTTGACATAGTCTTCGTCTTTCATCTCGGGCACCTTCAGCGACTCAGGGATTTGGTCGTTCATCATCAGGTAATTGTAGATGTCGGTCTCCACATCGCCTGTGAGGTTGTACTGCGGGAAATAGCTGTAAAAGGCGGTCTGCACGTCGGGGTCTTGTGAGGCTTTCTGTGCGTAGGCGGCGGTCATGTAGTGACCCATCTTGGTGCGGTGAGTCACGTTGGTGATGTTCCAGATAGCGTTGGCACCAGGGGCATCCTGCAAGGGGCCGCGGGTGAGGGCGTAGGTGTACCTCTTCGGGTGATTGGTGTTGCCGTACAAACCCGTCGGTGCCCAGTCACCACCCGCCCACATGGCTGGGTTGATGCCGTTTTGCATGTAGCCGTCGTTGTATTCCTTCTGGTACTGTGCCTTCAGCGAGTCATCAGGGATAGCGTCGATGAGGCCGGTGCCGTAAATCCCGATGGTCGACTCAAGGCGCACCACCACGTCGTTGTAGGGGATGTCGTTGCCACCCACTTGCAAGGGGACGTAGTAGGCTTCTTCAGGGATGTAGACTTCGGGGTAGGTGAGGTTGTATGTCTCGCCGTCAGGGAATTGGTTGCCCCATTCATCCACATAACTCAGCCAGTTGATTTGGATTTGCGTCTCGTCGATGGGCGCTTTGAAAGGTGCCACGGCCTTGGTCTGCGGCATGCCCGTGAGGGAACTCAGGTAGGTGTCGTTGCGGTCGGTGACGACGAGCAGGTAGCCATTGCCCCAGTCGTCGGCGCGGTAACGATTCATGCGCTTGCCGTGACCGTAGCCAGGATGGCAGGCGATGCAACTGCTACGGATGTAAAGCGGTCCGAGGCCGTTGAAAGGCGGATTGTTTTGCGTGTAGGTGCGCTCAAAGAAGGCCTCACCGTATTTGAACGCTGTCGTCAGGCCAGCCTCCTCAATGGAAGGGGTGGGGTCTTCGTAGGCAGTGGCAGAAGTGTTGAAGGTGGTTCCTAACTGACCGCCCGCATAGGTGTCTTCGGTGACCTCTGTCGGGATGGGGTCAGGCTTGCAGGCGAACATGAACATCAGTCCTGTTATGGCGACGTATCCGATTTTTTTGTAACTTAGCATAATGGTAGGTTTTTAAAGGTTTTTCGGTTATTTGATGTCAATCTTGGCGAACTCAGCCTTCACCTCGGCCATTACGTCGGAGAGGTCCTGACAGGCTTCCATGGCTTCTCCAGCAGTGGGGTCGGCATAGAACTGCACGAAGGGTGCTCTCATGGCTTGGATCTTTGTCAAAGCGTTTTCGATGGCATTCACGGCCTTGGTGTCGAGTTGAGCGTTATATTCCTTAATATAAGTGTGAAGCGAGAAAGCCTCGTCTCTTTGGCCTTCCATGCCGCCCATGTAGGCATTCTTCACGCTGTTGATGTTGTCGTAGAAGTCGGTGATGGACTTCTGGCTGTAGGGCGACTCCACGTAGGTCGGGTCTTCTCCGCTGTGGGGCTTGCCGATTTTGGAGGTGCCCACCTCGTCGGCGATGTCGATGCAGCCGTCGGCGATGGCTTCAAGGGCATTGGTGAAGGTGGCGTAGGTGCTGCCGGCCTGACCTGCCCGTGTCATGTTTTCACCGTAGGTGTTGCCGCCACTATTGACGGTGGTGTTGAGCTCCAGCTCGTCCATCAGGTCTTTGTGGGCTTGGGGAGCATTGTCGTTCCAGCTCACTTCCAGTTGGAAGCAGCGGTTGCGCAGGTCGCGCGAGACGGCCAGCACATAGGTCATCATGTCGTCGTTGATCTCGTTCACATTACGCGGCTCGCCGTTGCGGAAGAGGATGTACTCGATGCCATGGAAACCGAGGAGGGCGTTGCCGAGCTGCTCGCCAGCCACGGTGCCGTCTTCATCGTCGGCCAGCATGGCAATCATGTTGGGACTGGCCATCAGGTTGTTGAAGGCATCCTCGTCGAGGGGCCACGAGTCGATGTGCGGGTCAATGCCGAAGTCGGAGGCGGCACCAAAGAGGAAAGCCTCGCTCAACTCCCACCAGTGGCGGGCTTCGAGGAAGGTCGCCGTGGCGGCATTCACGTTGGCTTGGGTCTTGTTGGCCTTCAAGGCATCAAGGTTCCCGACGAGGGCATCGGTCTTTTCGGCCAGCTGTGCATAGGTCGGATACACCGTGTGGTTGAGGTACTGTTTCACGATGGCCTCTTTTTGGGCCTTGTTGGCTTCCTCAGTGGTGGGTTGAGGATCTTTGTTGCATGAAGTAAGGTTTACTGTCAACAGGATGGATGCAGCGATGAGGGCTGCGGATTTCAGGAATTTGTTCATGGTGTTATGTTTTTAAATGTTGATTTTCTTCTGAGTTTCCCTTCGGGAATGGAGGGTTGTGTCGTTTTATAGTGCGGCGGCAATGGTTGTTAGTGGTAAAGAGGTGCTACATGCCGCCGCGTTAAATATAACACCCCAAGCCATTCCCCGCAGGGGAATCTATTTCGTAAAAAATCCGCTATACGCCACACCAAGCGAGAACATAGGTTCGTCGTTGTATTGCTCTTTCAGGAAACGTTTGGCGAAGTCCGCCTTGATGACGACCTGTGGAATGGGATAATAGTTCACGCCGAGAGTCATCATGTGGCGGTCGGTCCATTGGTAGTCGGTGAGGGCGTTGGGGTAGGGGATGTAACTATCGTAATAGTCGTAGCGGCCAAAGAGGTAGAGTTTATGGTCGCCGGTGCGTTTCATGGTGTGGAAGATGTCGTAGGCAATCTCTGCGCCGCAGGCGAGGGCAGACTCACCAACCAATGAGCGAGGATAAGGCGAGAAACTCTGGTGGTTTTGGTTCTTGTTCCAAGACGAGATGAGGCTGGCATCACCGAGGTGGCCGTAGTCGAAGTTGCCGCGCACGACGAAGCCGTGGCCTTTGTAGTCGACCTCGGCCGTGCCGATGACGACGGTACCTTTCACGTCCTTGTATGGGCTGGTCTCACTGAACTCGTTGGTGACGGCATCATTATTGAAGGTGTTGCCGATGTAGCCGCTTACGGCCCAGTGGAAGTTCTTAATGGAATAGTTGTCGATGCGCAGGGCACCAGCCAGATGGTTGGCCACACGGAACTCAAAACCCGAGGCTGAGCCATTCTTCACCCAATTGGCATTGTTGAACATATTTGAATTCAAGGCGGGCACCAAAACAGCTTCGTAACGCCAATTGCCGAGCTTACCCCACAGGCTGATGCCCGTCTCATGCCATGTGCAGGGCAGGATGGTGAGCTCGCCCTCGGGACGGTAGCAAGTGAAGAACTGCGTGGGCAGGTGGGCGTAGTTGGTCTGTCCTACAGGCACGATGATGTGCCCCAAACGGATGTTGATGGCTTTGCCGAACGATTTCTGGATCCAGAATTGTTCCAGCGCCACCTCGCCGCCGCGCTCAATCTCGTGTTCAAACTCGCCGGTTTCTTCGGCTTCCAACTCCACGGCGACTTCATTGCCGCCATGCTCAAACTCTATCTCGGTGCCCATCGACCAGCCTTTACCGAAGTCGTAGCCGAGGTTGATGACCACATGCGGAATGTCAACACGGCCATGACCTTTGGCATCACGGTAGCGCTCGGCATGGGAGTAACGAAACATGTTGTCGCTGTAGAAGTTTCGGGTGTAGACGGCTTCTCCGTAACCACCCACTGTGAGCCGTGACAAGGAGAAAAACTTCGTCGACTTCGTTGAGTCCGAGGCTTGGTTTTGCGCTTGTAACGGCATGGCACTTAAAGCCAAACCCAACAAAGCGCATTTTGCAATCGTAATCAGTTTCATAGTAAACGTTTTTATTCAATTACGCCTGCAAAATTCCTGCTTTTGCTTTCGCAGGCCAATCCCCATAAATAGGTAATTTGGGCCTCTTGTTTCATCAAAAATGAGGATGACTGGAAATTTTGTATCTTTGTCCCCGATTACAAATTCAATCTACCGCCATGAAATCCATCAAGGACATCTATAAAATCGGTGTAGGCCCTTCAAGCAGCCACACCATGGGGCCGCAAAAAGCCGCCGCCATTTTCAACGAACGCTATCCCAATGCCGCCGCCTTTGAGGTGACGCTCTATGGCAGCCTCGCCGCCACGGGCAAAGGCCACATGACCGACTGGGCCATCCTCAAAACGCTGCAAGCCCCAACGGAAATCGTCTGGGAACCCGACATTATCTTGCCTTTCCATCCTAACGGAATGTGTTTCAAGGCTTTTGATAAGGATAAAACGCTGTTGGGAGAATGGACGGTCTACAGCATCGGAGGCGGCAACCTCGCCGAAGAAGGCAAGCTGAGCGAACAGCCTGACATTTATCCGCTGTCCAAGATGACCGACATCCTCAATTGGTGTGAACAACGAGGACGTACTTACTGGGAGTATGTTTACGAGTATGAAAACCAAAAAGAAATCGAAGAGACGATGAAGGAGGTGTGGCAGGTGATGAGAGATGCTGTCGAGCGCGGACTGCAAGCCGAGGGCGTGTTGCCTGGACCGCTCAATCTGAGTCGCAAGGCGGCGATGTATCACATCAAGGCTTCGGGTTATACCCATACCTTACGCAGCCGCGGTTTGGTGTATTCCTACGCCTTGGCCGTTTCGGAGGAAAATGCCTCGGGCGGACGTGTCGTCACAGCTCCAACTTGTGGTTCGTGCGGTGTGATGCCAGCTGTGTTGTATCATCTTTCGAAGAGTTACGAGTTCTCCGACCTGCGCATTATTCGTGCCTTGGTGACGGCGGGTTTGGTAGGCAACATTGTACGTACCAACGCCTCTATTTCGGGCGCTGAGGTAGGTTGCCAAGGCGAGGTGGGCGTGGCTTGTGCCATGGCTGCCGCTGCCGCCAACCAGTTGTTTGGTGGCAGTCCCGCACAGATTGAATACGCTGCCGAAATGGCCTTAGAGCATCATCTGGGCATGACTTGTGACCCCGTCTGCGGCCTCGTACAGATTCCCTGCATTGAGCGCAATGCCTACGCCGCTGCTCGTGCCTTGGATTCCAATATCTATTCCACTTTCTCCGATGGCCGTCATCGCGTGTCGTTCGACAAGGTAGTGGAGACCCTGAAAGAAACTGGAAAAGACATACCGTCGCTCTACAAGGAAACCTCTCAAGGCGGCCTCGCCCGTGACTATGAGCAGATGGAGTGATGGTATAAAAATCGTCATCCACGTGCAATGATGTGAAAAAATGCGATATTCGCGTCAAAATTTGATTTGAATATGGTTTCGTATTCACTTGCCAGTATCGGAACGGGCAATTGCTCTCCAAAACATAGAAAAATCCGCAACCCAAGTCCTTGCCTGAATTGCGGTTTGTTTTGCATAAATTACCAATCAGTATGTAATCAGCGACGAAAGCAGAATCATAGAAAATTGTTCAAATTCTTGAAAAAAATTCGATCCTGTGCCATGATTTGGCACAGGATTTCACTATTTTTGTACCATCAATCTAAATGAAATGCATTGTGATCATATAATTCAAAAACAACAACAATGAGTAATTATAATATTTTCAAAGAGTTAAAACTTGCAAGAAAGGAGTTGTTCCACTCCGCAATGATTACTGCAATAGTTTCTTATAAAGATGATACTAATAGCAGAGATTTGTTTTTTAATATGCTTAAAAGCAGCCTAAATAACGAAGTTAACAAAAGCTTCGTCAAAGATCCCGATGCATTTGTTTCAGGAATAGACCATCTCGTTTCATCAGAATCAATTGACTGGTACAACTCTAACCATTTATGGATTGACAATGAGGTGTATTTGGTTGAAAAACTCGAAAACGACACAGGAAAGATCATTGAAAGGGAAAGAGGCAGGGCTGATATTTGGATAGGAAGTAACCGATACAATAATGGAATATTACCATACCGATTAATAATTGAAAACAAGATAGATGCTCCTTTTCAATCCTATCAACTTAGAAAATATTATCGTTATCTCACGTCAGAGAAACAAAGACAATTTGGAGGGCTGTTTGTGTTATGTTTGAAAAATCGAATTGAAGAAACGAAAAAACACATAGAAGAAACTTTCCCAAGTGAAAGCAATGATAAAATATATGACAAGACAAACTGCGCTATTATTACATATGATGAAGACATAAAACAATGGTTGCAGAATGTTAAAAAAGAAGCAAAAGGAAATTTTAAACTCGCTGTTAATGACTATTTAGATATAGTCAACTCGCTTTAAAATAATAATCAATCTCATGTCCCCAAAGCTCCTAAACAAATACATCTGACTCATTGAACTATTCAGCTTTAATTAGGCACCGAAATAAGCAGCACATCCAACACGACAGAAATCCTTGCCAAGGTGGACAGCGTAAAAGTTGTGACTACTTATTCTCTTGCTGCAATCTATACAATTCCTTCTGTTGCTCTATCTCGCGGCGCAGTTCTTCCTCGGTGGGCATCAGCGGCATGTATTTGGCGGCAAAAAGATTGTCGCTGTCATGCAGAATCAAATAATGACCACATCAAATTCTGCAGACGCGTTTGCGCAATTTCCAAGTTGTTGAATGCCAGTTCGTTCGGATTTGCAATCCGAACGCATTGAATATCAGTATTTGTAATGCGGATGAGCTCTGCCTTTGGAAAAGCGGGATAAAAAAAGCCGCAACCCATAGGCCACGGCTTGATCATTTGTGTTATTTAGTGCTCTACAAAACCGTCACCCGTTTCGTTTCAACGCCCTTTGCCGTCTCCACCTTGATAACATACACACCCGCTGCTTGGTTGCTGAAATCATATTCATAAGTGCCGCCATTCACGGGGCTTTCAAAGACCTTCTCTCCTTTAATATTGAAGATACTGATATTCTGGATGTCCTCGGCCTCGATGTTTACCTTACCGTATGTGGGATTGGGGTAAACTGCTGTAACAACAGCTTCACTTTCCGAAATCGCAGTGCAATCCTCAACGAACTCATAGAAACCGACCATCCCGATTGGGTCATACCATTGCGAGTTTTGATAGGCCTCGATGCATCCGCAAGGAACGGTAAGCGTTTGAACGCCAAATTCGGCAAACACTTGACATCCATAGTCATCTCCAAGCGTAGCAGGAGTGGTGGCCAATGACACAGCCTCCGTTATGTGCGAGCACTTCCTGAATGCCCAGTCGCCGATGTAAGCAACAGATTCGCCTAAAACCAATTTTCCATCTAATCCTTCGCACTGGAAAAATGCGCTGGCTCCGATGGAAGTTACTGAATTTGGGATGATTAAATCGCCCGTCAGGTCGAAGCAAAAACCAAAGGCGTTATCTCCAATGGAAACTACTGATTCCGGTATTTCTATCGATGTCAGTCCGGTGATGCCCTTGAATGCATTATTGCCGATGGAAGTGACCGTGTTGGGTATCAGAGTGCTTTTGCATCCAAAAACCAGCTCGTTTGTGCTTCTCACAATGATGGCATTGCAATCGTTTCTTGAGTCATAATTGGGGTTTTCGGGGTCGACAACCATGCCGTCGAAATCGCAATACACGAAAGCGTCTTCGCCAATGGATTCCACGTTGCTCGGAATGCTCAATATGCCGGTCAAGCCGTCGCATGAATTGAAAGCCCAGGCGCCTATACTAGTAAGGCCGGTGCCCAATACTAATGATCCGTCAAAAGCATAGCAAGTATGGAATGCGCTAGGCTCAATGGTAACCACTGAATTAGGAATCACCAAATCGCCTGTGAAACCTGAGCAATACGCAAATGCACCCTCCTCGATGGTGGTCACGGAATTCGGAATGGACAAACTTGTCAGATAGAAACAATACATAAATGCGGTGTTTCCGATAACAGTCACAGCAAAGTCGTGTCCCTCGTAACTCACCGATGCAGGAATGACCAACGGTCCGGCGGCGTCGTAGCCATTGACATGACCTATAACCGTTACAGAAACTTGGTCATCATTGACACGATAGTTCAAATCACCGACAGTGAATTCCGACGGATACGGACTAGAGCCATAGGTCATGAACAGGCAAGTCGGATCATAGCCGTTGCTTCCGTCGTTGAGCGGTCCTATGACGGTGTAAGCTCCGGTATTGGGGTCAATCTGATACAAATTGCCATAATGGGCGCCAAACAATTCGCCCGTCTCCATGTCAAAAGCCATTTTTATCGGCAAATCAATCGGGTTGATTACAGTCAATTGCGCATTGGAAAGATTCAATACGCCAAACTCACCCCAAGAACTTATCATATAAGCGTTACCATCCATGTTGATGGCCAAATTGAAGCCATCATGCTCTATCGTTCCATGGTCTTGCATGTCGCTCGGATTAGCCGGATCGAAGCTTTTCAGGTGTTCATTGGTAATGATATAAATCCTTCCGTCGGCAGGATTGTATGACATGTCATTGACATAGGAGACGCCTGCAATCATCACTTCGGGTGCCCCGATAAAATTATTGGTGGCATCAAAGCTTGACCTGCAAATGTTATAGCCGTTGTCATTGTTTACACTCCACACATAACCGTTGGCAAAGGTTGCTGTATTTGCCGCAGGAAGCACGTCCGACGCAACGGACACCGACCCTAAATCCTGCATGGTAAAAGAGACATACTTGTATTCTGCCGGGTTGGGGGGTAAGATATATCCAAACCAGTTGGCGGTTGATGCGGGTTGTGCATTGGCGAAGCCAATAAAGGCGAACAACAACAAAACGAGATGTAAATACTTTTTCATGGTAATAGGGTTTAGTTTGACTTTATTTTTCATTATCTGCACATTCTTTCAATGAGTGTCTGATGTTGCGGAAAAACGCGTAGTAGTTCCTCCTTCTTCGCCAACTCGAAGTTCTCAAAGGTGAAGGCAGGAGCCACAGCGCAGCCCACGAGCGAGAAACCCTTTTTGCCTGGTAATTCTGCTGCAAACCATTGCTCCGGTTCGATGACAACCTGCATCTCGGCATTGGCTGACAAATGGTGAGTTGTCAATTCGCCATCGGGAGCGATAACATAGATGTCGAGTGGCTCGCCTGCATGGTAATACCAAATCTCCACCACATCGTGCAAGCGATGGAAAGCCGAGAAATCCTCGTCGCAGAGCATATAATATATAGTGGAAATCCGCTTCTTGCCGTTTTCGTCGTTGCCATAGACCTGACGGTACCAGCCACCTTCGGGATGAGGTGTGAGACCTAGTTTTTGGATGTATTCTTTTGCGTTCATAACAGGTTTTTTCTTTGGCGCAAAGATACAAAAAAGGAGAAGACGGAAGGCGTCTCTTTGCTGAAAATGAATGACATTGCTGCCGTCAATGGTAAAACCTCGGTATCATTCTTTTTTGGCGTTGCCTTTACCCATGGATTTGATGGCCGTCATCCCTTTTTCTATGGTATTGCGGAACATCGTTTCAGGGTTCTTTATGCGTCTTTTCTTGGAGAAGCTGATGTCTTCCTTGGGCATAACGCGCTGGTAGCCATTCTCTTCCAAGACCTTCACGGTGCTCTCGTAGCCGCGGAAAAACAGGTTTTCGATCTTCGACATGTCGTAAGCCATGCAACCATAGGTGTCAAGCTCGATGAAGAGGTCGGCCTGGGCGGTGTCGACCGCCACGTTTGACGTCATCATCATCAAGAACGAACGGTAAGCCACCGAGATGATGTTGTCCTTGTATTTGTCCTCTTCCAAATGGTTGAGGTTAATCGCGATGACCTTCTCGCATTTTTGTCGTATGGCCGACACGGGCAGGTTTTGGAACGCTCCGCCGTCGATGTAATGGATTCCGTTGATGCATTTCGGCTGGAAGATGACCGGGATGGAGCATGAGGCCACCACACGAGGAGCGATTTCCCCTTTGGTGAACACTTTAGGCACGCCATGTTCGATGTCGGATGCAACGATGAAAGTCGGTATGGGCAATTCTTCCAAGCGGCTGTATGGCAATTTCTTCTGAATCAGCTCCGCCAGCGGCCGCGAGTCAAACAATCCTCCTTTGGGCACACATGGCTTGATGATATCCTTGAAGAAATTCATCCCTTGAAAGGTCTCGATCATTTGTTTTGGAGTGAAGCCTGATGCATAAAGCGTCGCCACAAGAGCGCCCGCGCTGGTACCCGACACTACGTCGGGTTGAACGCCATACTCCTTCAGCGCCTGAAGCGCGCCACAGTGGGCCGCAGCCCTGGCGCCTCCCCCACTGAAAGCGACGCCCAACGGATATTTCTTGGTTGCCATGGTCGTTTTATTAGGGAAAACTTATCATCTTTTCAATCTCATCCCGATGCTCGTACAGGGTGCATCCACCGGTATGCTCCCAGCCGAGTGCGCGGGCATCGCGTATTTTGCGGAATAGGGGAGATTGCAGGGCTTGACGTAACCCTATCTGCGCCACATTGCTGTCGCTGAAAGGGGAGAAGGGGCAAGGTTCGGCAGCCCCGTCGGGACCGATGTGGAAGAATCCACGGCCCGCAGCCATACAGCCGTCGACGGCTTTCTCGTCACCTGGGAAACTGAGGAAAATCATCTCTTTGAAACGCTCACGACGCAGTTCCACGATCTGCTCCATCTCGGCCACATGCTCGTCGCGGAAGGCCAGATGCGATGTGCTTTCGTCGAAGGGCACGTACTCCACATAGAACACCAATCGGCAGCCTAATGAGACAAGATGGCTGAGGAAGGCTTCGGAAGTCACATCGTGATAGTTCTCGGTGGTGACGGTGATGCTGGTGCCAAAGAAGAGTTTCTCTTTCTGTAGCATCTCCATTGAGCGTAAGGCCCGCTGAAATACACCGTTACCACGTCGGTCGTCGGTAGCCGCAAGTTCCCCTTCAAGACTGATGACGGGCACCATGTTGAGGTGCTTTTTGAAGAACTCCGTATAGGTTGCTCCTATGAGTGTGCCATTAGTGAAGACAGGAAAGATGATGTCCTCCACTTCGGCAGCACATTCCAAGAGGTCGCGGCGCATGAGGGGTTCGCCTCCGGCCAATAGGCAGAAACTGACACCCAACTCAGCGGCTTCCTTAAAGATGGAGCGCCATTGCTCAGGAGTGAGAGAAGGCTTCTCGCTGTGATGGCCTGGATTGTCAGCAATGCCGTTCTTTCGGGCATAACAGCCTTTGCATTGCAGGTTGCAGGTGGTAGCGATGCTGGCAATAAGGAACGGCGGCACGACGACACCCTCTTTTTTGAGGTGCGCCTTGCGCCGCCGTTCGGCTTTGCTTATGGTGCGCTGCATCCGTGACACAAAGCGGACCTCACGCGGGTTGCCCAGCACGTTAAGGTAGGCTTTCGCCATGATGTTGCGGATGGTTTCCGCCATGTAGGCACCAAGGTCCATACAGCTTAAAGGACTTTTTTGACGAATTGACGGAAGTTTTCGATGTCCTTCTCGTTTGGATGACCCGCTTTGATGGGGCCCATAGCTCCGGGACAGGTGAACTCACATTCGTCAACGGTGATGCCACGAGCCTCGAGCGCTTTGCGCATCTGAGGGACAGGTGACTTGATGATGGCGCACGATCCGAAACATACTACACGTTTCACTTGGTCAGGCGTTAAACTTTCGATAAAGCGCATCACACTGCCATCCACTTTGCCGAGAAGCACACCGGCACCAAGTAGCAGCATGTCTACTGGTTCCTCTAATGGAGTGTTAACGGTCCGGGGCTCACAACCCATAATGTCCTTCACGGCCTCCACCATCTGCAGGGTGTGGCCAAATTTGCTGTAATATCGAATTGCGGTTTTCATGGCTGTATATTTTAAAGCGTTATCACCCGCTTCATCTCCAAGTTCTCATAGCCCTCAGGGCAGTGGGTGGAGAGATAGACGGTGGGATGGTCCTTGACAAACTGACGCACACGGTCGAGGGTCTTACGAGCGGCCTTGATGTCTTCGAAAACGACACTGAGTTTGTTCGCTTTCAGTGCGGCATCGGTGTAGGTTATATCGCCGTGGAGCATATAGAAGAGGCCGTCGCTCTCGGCAATGACGATGCTGTTGCCATAGGTGTGGCCCTTGGCCTCGATGAACCAGATGCCATCGGCCACCTGCTGTGCGTTGGGGAAGTTCTTATAGGGCGTGCCGTACTCAGCGCGGACGATATTTTCACCTTCTAACTTCATGGCATCGGCATCTTCCGGTGCTATGTAAATTTTTGCGTTGGGGAAGTACTCCAACGCTGCCGAGTGGTCGGGGTGCTTGTGGGTGACGAGAATCTTGGTCACTTGCTCGGGCTTGTAGCCGAGGGCGGCGAACGAGTCCATATAGTCGGCCACCTTCTCGCCCATATAGAGCGGTGCGCCGAGTTTCTTGGCGGGAGCC
>LXOW01396477.1_pt1 | contig 20722 bp, 9 predicted proteins | sample 1368591 | NCBI WGS metagenome assembly LXOW01 (sample SAMN04884650, study PRJNA319009) | bovine gut metagenome | isolation source: Cow rumen | host: Bos taurus | place: Italy: Legnaro (PD) | collected 2014-07-09
TCTCTTCCATCTGAGCAACACACACATCGATGTCGTGAATCACCATCATCGCCGTCTGCCGCTGGACGTCGGCCTTCACCTTTCTTTCAACCAATGCTGATGTTCCGAATGTCAGCAAGATAGATATGGTGGTGCCCAGTACGCTGGTGAGGATACTTTTTCCCCATGTGTTCGGTACCTTTGGCTTGAAATGCATTGTTACCATCTTTATTTCTGATTTCCTTTCTTGTTTATAATTTTGTTAGCTTTCGTTTGTTTGCGACAAAGATAACTAATATCTTTCAAATCACAATAATCTTAACGTCTTGGAAAAGCAAGTTTTGACAATTTTTATATTTTTCGACTAATCCCTTGGTTTTCTGCTCACTTAATCGTACCTTTGACCTTCGGTCGAAGGTACTCACGCTCGAGAAAACTCAAAATTCTTTTGGTTTTCTGCTCACTTAATCGTACCTTTGCACGCGTAATGACAAGTAATAGTAAGACAAACATCATCCTCGCTCTCGTGGCGCTGGCACTGGCAGTGCTTTGTGTGATGAGTATTGTAGGGTAAACATAGATACAGGTAAGGCACATGACACAAAATGCAACGAACTCGACACGCCGACTGGTAATAAGGATAAGCCGTAACAGTCTGTCGTTCTCGACGACGGACGGGACGCAGGTGGTGTATGAACCCTATCAGCTGAAAAGCAGCATATCGTTGGCTGCCAATCTGCGTGAGGCACTACGCACGGTGCCCTTGCTGGGTGAGCGGTATGGCAGGGTGCTAGTGATGGTGGACTCGCCGGTATTGCAGGTGCCGACGGACGAGTTTAAGGAGGAGGATGCCGAGACCTACTATCTTCACTGTTTTACCAACACGTTGCAACAGAAGGTGATGTACACCGTGTTGGCAGAGTTGAAGTGTGTGGCGGTGTTCTCCGTGAACAAAGACCTGTTTACGGTGATTACCGACGAGTGGGAGAACGTACGCTTCATACCAGTGGTGGCTCCTGTGTGGAACCACCTGAACCAACGGAGTTATACGGGTGCGCACAGCAAGGTGTACTGCTATTTCCATGAACGCCAGTTGGAGGTGTTCAGCTTTGCACAGAATCGCTTTAAGTTCTGTAACACCTTTACGGTGAGTACGCTCGAAGATTCCCTCTACTTCATTCTGGCAGCGTGGCAGCAACTGGGCTTGGCACCGGAACACGACGAGTTGTTCCTGACGGGTGACATCGTGGAGCGCGACCGGATGAAGGAGGAGTTGGAGAAATATGTCAAGCGCGTGTTTGTGGTGAACCCCGCAGGCGAGTTCAACCGTGCAGCGGTAGCTCAGATACCAGGCATACCCTACGACCTGACGGTGCTGTATGTGAAAGGACTGTAGCGCTGCGCTAATTGATAATTGATAATTCTTTGACCTAAAGGTACAAAGCGACCAAAGGTCGAGCGGATAGTTGATAATGAGGATCATTACTGGCATTTACAAAGGAAGGCATTTCGATATTCCTCGGACGTTCAAGGCAAGGCCCACTACGGACTTTGCCAAGGAGAACATCTTCAATGTGCTGATGCAGTATGTGGATTTTGAAGATGCCCAGGCGTTGGACCTCTTCTCAGGCACGGGCAGCATCTCACTGGAACTGGTCTCGAGAGGTTGCAGACAGGTGGTGAGCGTGGAGCTGGATCGTGACCATCACCGGTTCATACAGGAGTGTCTGAAGAAACTGAACACGGACAAGTGTGTGCCCATTCGCGGCGACGTGTTCCGTTTCCTGAAGTCCTGTAAACAGCAGTATGACTTTATCTTTGCCGATCCGCCCTATGCCCTGAAGGAATTGCCGCAGATTCCCGATATCATTTTCGAGCGGCAGTTGCTGAAAGAAGACGGGCTGTTTGTTTTTGAGCACGGCAAGGACTACGACTTTTCCAACCATCCTCATTTCCTGGAACACCGCAGCTACGGCAGCGTGAACTTCACGCTGTTTACCGCCAAGCAGAGCACCGTCGGTTAAACCATACGAGCCGTCGCATCTACGTTTTGAGTTCAAAACGGATGCGGGTCAACTTGTGCAGGACAAAAATCATCAAAGCCTCAATGGCGTAGGCAATGAGGTAGCTGTACCACAGCAGGTCGGGAGCCACGTGTGACATCGTCCACAACACGGGGATTACCGTCAAAGAGAGGGCGAACGAGATGAAGAGCGCCATCCTGTGGTGGTTATAGAGTTTATAGACTATCATCAGCGGATAGATGTAGCAGAAGGGTATGAACCCGAAGGCGAGGATGCGCAGGGCATGGTTGCTCGCTGCCATCATTTCTGCATTGGTAGCACCGAAAAGACGGCTGATGATGCTAGGCTCTATCCACACGAAGATACAGATGACGGCGACAGTAACGGTGATGAACCGGAACGACTTGACCAGCAAGAAGCGGAAACTCTCGTCGTCGCCCTTGCCCACCAGAATGGCCCCCAGCGACTGCATCGTGCGGCAGACGCCTGCCATGAAGAGGTTGTATATCTGTAACAGGTTCAGACAGACGGCAAAGGCGAAGATACCGACATGACCCAGTGATGACAGTACGATGGTATTGGCACTGTAGAACAGGAGTGTCAGACAGATAGAGGCAACGGCCAAGGGTGCTCCCTGCGATATGATTTCGTAGAATGCCGGTTTGCTATGTATGTGCGAGAACCGGAGGTTGTTTTCTTTGTAGAAGAAGTGTCGGCACATGATGACAATGCCCACCGCGTGTCCGATAATAGAAGCTACCGAAGAGCCGGCAATGCCCATCCCTGCGCCCTGTATGAGTATGATGTCGAACAACAGGTTGACGACATTGTCGATGAGTATGGCGATGCTGACGAGCCGTGGGCTGCCATCGACCGAAACCATGTTGGAAAGTGCCCACATCATGATATAGACCGGTGCTCCAGTCAGCAGGGGTATCATATAGTGCAGCGTGGGTTGCAGCAGTCGCTTGTTGTTACACAGCCAGCCCGCAATGGCGTCGGGTGTCACGATGCCGGCGACGCAGAACAGCAGTCCAGCCGCCAGACAGAGCGCCATAGATACTGTAAAGACATAGGCTGCACGGGCGAAGTCTTTCTTGCCGATTTCCATTCCCACCAGCATACCCGCTCCGGTAGAGAGCAGCATGCTGAGGGTATATAGAAACTGCAGCAGCGACATGTTCAGATTGATGGCACTGACACCATCTTCGCCTATCAGATTTCCTACAATGATGCCGTCGATCACAAATCCTAAGGTTCCTGACAGGGTAATGAGTATGGATGACGACAGGAATCGCCAAAATTCGCTGTTAAGTGAAGGGTCTTTCATACCGGGTTGGATTTAGAGAAGTAGTCGAATCCTATAATGGTTTGAATGAAGCGCTGGATATAGTCGAGAGAGGTGACAGGCCACTGGAATCCGAGGCGGTAGAGCACCTGGGTGGTGTAGGTGTTGTCGCTCTCAATCCATCTTACCTGATGTCCACCGGAGACTTTATATGCCACGAGCGGTCGCAGCAGGGTGACGAGTTCCGGATTATCCATCGCCTTCTCCCAGGCTTCCTGGAACACCTCGGGCTCTACGCGCTGCAGGGTGATGCCTGCTTGTTCAAAGCTGGTGAAAATGTCGGCCAGGTACTGGCGGTGGATGTTGTTAGGATGGAATACTGTACACTCCTTCGGGGTCTCTGCCAGCAGCACGATGGCGTGTGCCACCTCGTCTATGGGCGAGAACTCGAAGCGGCGGTCCAGGGCATCAAAAGGCACCATGCCCATCACCACATAGGCTCGTAGCGTGGCCAGGAAGTTGTTGGTGTTGAAGTTGATCTGGAACTCACCGTCTTTCTGTCGTGCCGACAGGTTGCCTACCCGCATAATCTTGGCGTTCAGGCCGTGGTGCTCGATGGCGTCGAGCACCAGTTCCTCGGCTTTGTACTTGGAATACACATACTTGTTAGCATCAATGTTCTGACCGATATTCAGGTCGCGTTCGGTAAGTTTCACCATGGGGCCGGGCTGGTCGTCGATACTGATTCCCGCAATGCTATTGGTGGAGATATGGACGAGGCGGGCACCCGTGCGCAGACAGAAAGCAACGAGATGGCGCACCGACTCGATATTGACCGTCTCGATGTCATTGCCTGCAGAGAAGTGCTTCACGTTTGCCACACAGTTGATGACGGTGACCGTCCGCAGGTCGCCGTCGTACGGCAACTTGTCGAGGGCCTCGGGCTTGGTGACTTCAGCAGCTGTCACCTTCACGCGACGGTCAAAGGAGGCGAGGACCTCCGTTCGTCCGAAGTAATAGAAGAACAGGGTCTTCAGCCGGTGGCTGGCATCCTCGTCATTCTTGGCACGAATGGGACAGATGACCTGTCCGTCGAAGCCGGTAAGCAGCTCGTTGAGGATGTGGATGCCAAGGTAGCCGGTGGCACCCGTCAGGATGACGTCGCCAATGGGTTGTGCCGCTCCGTTTCGGAAGGCATCGAGGGTGTTGCCCTGTAGGACGGCTGACGTTTTCTTCTCCTCGCTGTCCGGCTTGTCGTGCGCTGTCGTTTTGTCTTTCGGCAGTTCGCTCTGTTGTCCTTCGCTGACGAAAGCAGCCAGTGCGCGAGGTGTCTTGAGGCTGAAGAGGTCGTTGAATACCAGCTGCACACCCTTCTTGCCAGCTTCTACGATGACCTTGATGGCATTGATGCTCGTACCTCCAATCTCGAAGAAGTTGTCGGTAGCCCCAATCTCCTCCATCTTCAGCACATCGGCGAAGATACGGCAGAACAGTTCCTCTATCTCCCCTTGCGGAGCTTCCAGCGCCACCGTTCGTTTCAGCTGTGGCACCGGCAACTGCTTACGGTTGATTTTCCCGTTGGGCGTCATGGGCATGGCATCCATCCTCATATAGACGTCCGGCACCATATAGTCGGCCAATGACGAGTTGGAGAGTGTCGTGCGAAGGGCTTCGTCGTCGATGACGGCTTGGTCGGTCACCGTGTAGTAGAGCACCAGGTGTTCGTTGCCGCCCACCTTCCGCACCTCGGCAGCCGCCTGTCGAATACCCTCGATGTTCAGCACCTTGCTCTCTATCTCGCCCAGTTCGATACGGAACCCGCGCAACTTCACCTGCGTGTCGATACGTCCCAGGTATTCCAGTTGCCCGTCCTCGTTCCAGCGACACAGGTCGCCCGTGTGGTACATCCTGACGGGGCGTCCCCAGCGGTCCTCACTGACAAACGGACATGCCACAAACGACTGTGCCGTACGCTCAGGCAGCCGCCAGTAGCCCCTGCCCACCTGGATGCCTGCAAAGCAGAGCTCGCCGGCCACCCCTTGAGGCAGCAGATGCCCCGCCTTGTCGACGATGAAGTTCCAGTTGTTTGCCACACTCTGCCCGATGGGGATATTCTCCACACGCTGTCCTGGTGCGATACGGTAGTACGACGTGTCGTCGGTGCATTCCGTAGGTCCATAGACGTTGATAATCTCGATATGGTCGCTATAGACACCATCCATCTTCTCGCCACCGCCGGTGGTAAAACGGATGGGAAGGTCGTCAAAGGCATTGAGCAACAGACAGGTCATTGCGGTAGAGTAGCCTCCGCCTGTAATCTGATGGTCGAAGAGGAACTGACGGATGGCACTCAGGTCTTTGCGAATCTCGGTGGGCATGATATGGAACGAGCCGCCCTGGGTCAGTATGGGATACATATCCTCGATATGCGCATCGAAGGAGAACGACCGGTGACCGCTGATACGGTCGGCAGCCGTCAGCTGCTCCATGTCGGTCACCACCGCGATGAAGTTCCTCAAGCCAGCCTGGTGGAGTATGGCTCCCTTGGGCTTGCCCGTAGAGCCCGACGTGTAAATCATATACGCAAGACCGTCGGGACTGGACAAGTCGATGGGGTCGAATGCCGCAGAATCGTCGCTCACGATGCCTGCCATGAAGTCATCGATAAAGAAGGTCTTGGCAGCAGCGGTACGGAATTCACCCTCTGCCTCCTTAGCCTCCAGCACGGCGTGCGATGTGATGAGAACCTTCGACTCGGAGTTCTCCAGCATATAGCTTAGGCGTTCGTTCGGATATTCAAAGTCCAGCGGTGTATAGGCAGCTCCCGCCTTGTGGATGGCAAGAACGGAGAGCGGGAACTCCTTCACACGGTCGAGCATCACACACACGAAGTCGTTCTTCTCAACACCGAAGTTGATGAGCTCACGGGCCAGCGCATTCGCATGGCGGTCCATCTCGCCATACGACAGCTGACTGTCCTTATCGACCACGGCAGGTGCGTCGGGTGTGCGGAGAACCTGTTCGCTGAAGAGATTCGCAAAGGTCTTGCTCAGGTCAACGTCCAGCGATTTGCCGGCACCCAGTCGGATGATGCGCTGGACCTCTGCGTCACTCACGATACAGATGCTGTTCAGTGCAGCCTCGGGCTTCGCCATCATCCGCTCCAGTGTCACCGTCACCGCATCAGCCAGGCGTTGCATCAGACTGGCGGAATACTTTCCGTCGTCGTAGTTGATGCACACGCACCCGTCAAGCTGTGAGGACCTATCGCTGTCAGCCGTTGCCCCGTCGGCATGACGGATGAAGAAGGTGATGGGGAACTTCGGCACGCTCAGTTCCAGGCTTTCCGTTTCGAGAGCTTCCCCCTGGCACAGGTACTGCTCCGATATTCCTAATTGATAGACATACTGTATCTCAGCCGTCAGCCCATAGTCGGCAGCAATCTGCGCGAAGGGATAGTTCTCGTAGCGTAACGTCGCATCAAAGTTCGCACTCACCTCATGCAGGAACTCATCGACGGTCTGCTTGCCTATTTTCGCAGTAATGGCCAGCGTGTTGACAAACATACCCACCGTATTGTGTATGCGCAGGTCGGAGCGGCCATTGCTGACGGTCGTGATGCATAGCTCTTCGGACCAGGCAAAGCGCGACAGCGAATAGAATACTGCCGAGAGGAGCAGATGAGCTGGCGTGATCTCGTGGGCACGACAGAAGCGGTCAACTGCTTCGATGTCAAACAACGCAGTAGCCTTGCCGATGGCGCCCTGCACAGGATGAGGCAGGTCGGGACGGACCTCCGTGGCAGCTTCGACAGCAGACAGCTGGTTGTGGAAGAAGTCGCGGGCCTGTCGGAACAGCTCACCATCCTCGCCCTTCTTTTCGTCCAACACATATTGTGCGTAGGAGAGCGATTCACGTTCCACCTCACCACCGTCCAGCAGACAGCATAGTTCGCGGAGGAACAAATCTTGAGAAGCCCCGTCGAAGATGAGGTGATGAACATCCATCAACAGATAGACATGCTGTGGTGTCGCCACTATCTCAAAGCGATAGAGTGCATCGTTGGCAAGGTCGAAGGGACGCACGAATTCATTTTTGTATGCCGCCAGCCTCTCCTCGCTCATCTGTCGGACGGGCACCTCCACAGGACGGACATTATCCAGGCGCTGTACAAACCCCGTTTCATCATTACCGAAATGAACAGTCAGTTGTGGATGCTTCCTGACGAGTGCCTTTACAGCCTTAACCAGCGCGTTGGCGTCTGTCGTCGGGGGAAACGAAATCTTCGTTGGGATATTGTAGAGCGTTGCCGTAGGATTCTTCAAACAGTCAAGATAAACACCCGTCTGAGCGTAACTCAACGGATAACTGGCGATGGCTGATGGTGAGTTGTCGGTATCAGCCTCCTTCTGTTCTGTCGATGTCTCATGGAAACGTGCTTGCACGCTTTGACCTTGGTCAAAGAACATCGTTCCAAGAATCTTGTTCTCGATACTTTGCAGTGAGCCGTACTTCACCAACGTCCTCGCATCAAGGGTTATGCCATAGCGTTTGTTCACCTGTACGGCGAGTTTGATGGCAGAGATAGATGTCAGTCCTACATAGCCTAAGGTCGTTGTGATGCCGAAGTCTGCATTTCCCACGATAGCGGCAGTCATCTCCTTCAGTTCCTGTTCCAGCACATTGAGGGGTGCCTGTTCTGTAAGCTGTTTGGGTGCTGCCGACTTCTCAGGTTTCGGCAGTGCTTTCTTGTTCACCTTCTGGTTCTGGTTCAGCGGGATGGCGTCAATCTGCATCGTCACGGCCGGAACCATATATGGCGGTTTCTCTTGGAGTATGAAGTTGTTCAGGGCCTCTATGTCCACCTGGTCGTCACTGACTACGTATGCGGCAATATACTTTCCTCCGTTGTCATCCTCGAACGCCTGCACGGTAGCATCTTTAATGCCCGGGAATTCACGGATGACGGCCTCCACCTCTTTCAGTTCGACGCGGAATCCGCGAATCTTCACCTGTCCGTCCCTGCGACCTACAAACTGGATGTTGCCGTCTGGCAGATAGCGTACGATGTCACCGGTGCGATAAACGCGGGCGTATTTACTGTTTATGTTTTCAAATGGATTGTCGATAAATACCTCGGTCTGTTTCTCAGGACGATTCAGATAGCCATGTGCCACTTGCGGTCCGGCCACCCAGAGCTCGCCTATGGCACCTGTCGGGAGTCGTTTGCCATTGCTATCGACAACATAGAGCGCAACGTTGTCCAGCGCCTTACCGATAGGCACATTCGTCTCTTTCTTCTTCAACGGATAGATAGTGATGATGATGGTTGCCTCTGTAGGACCATAGCCGTTGTGGAGCTGATAGCCCACAGGTGGAGTGATGCTGGCCAGTTTCTCGCCTGCCACGGTGAGATGGAGCAGCGAGTGGTTATCGATGTTCGTAGCGAACTGATAGCCCACCTGCGTGGTCATAAAGGAATGTGTGATGTGCTCTCGCTCGAAATAATCGTTCAAGGCCACCAGGTCGAGGCGCAGTTCCTCTGGTATGATATGGACAGTGGCACCGCACGTCAGTGGCGGGTAGATGCCTTCCTGGTGTACGTCGAATCCGTAACTGGCATATTCGGCCACGTTGTGCTCAGGCTTTATGTCGTAGTACTTCCAGTACCAATGGCAGTAGCAGACCAGATTGGCGTGTGTCAACTGACAGCCCTTAGGCACCCCCGTTGAGCCCGATGTATAGAGCAGAATGAAAAGCCTGTCAGGCTTAAGTGAAGAGTAAAGAGTGAAGAGTGAAGAATTTTCTTCCTCAGTAAGCGCAGGAAGTTTCTCGATATCTTTTGTCAACAGCACTTCGCCCTGGTATTCATCCACCATGCCTCGCAACTCCTCGTCGGCAATGAGCAACTTGGCACCAGCATCCTGCATCATGAAGTTCAGTCGCTCCTTCGGATAGCTGGGGTCGAGCGGCTGATAGGCACAGCCGGCTTTCAGCACACCAAGCGAGGCAATAACCATCCACTCGCAACGCGGAATGAGGATAGACACGACATCGTCCAGTCCGGAACCCTTGCTTGTAATATAGCCGGCAATGCGGTCGCTGATTTCATCCACCTCAGCATAGGTGTACTTTTTGCCCTTGAAGACCACTGCGATGTTGTCGGGTGTTGTCTTTGCCTGTTGACGGAAGAGCGAAACCACTGTCTGCGTGTCGTCGTATGGGCGGTCGGTGGTGTTGAATCCATCAAGCATCCGCTGCTGCTTCTCGTTTAGTAGCGACACGTGCTTCAAGGCAACCTCTGGGTGTCGGACAAATGCGCTGATGACTGTACTGATGGACGAAGCCATGCTCTGCATCAGTGCCTCGGAATAGCGTCCGTTGTCATAGAGCAGACTGACACTCGGTGTGCCGTCACATTCCTTTATATATATACAGATGCGGAACTTTGGTATGTCGAGTTCCATATTTTCTATCTCCAATTCCCCACCTTGACACGAATAGTGGCTGATGACCCCTATTTGGTAGGCGAACATGATTTCGGGATTGAGTCCATAGTCGGCAGCAATCTGAGCGAAGGGGTAGTTCTCATGGTGGAGTGTCTGACGGAAGTCCTCGCTGGTCTCACTGATGAATTCTGACACGGTCTGGTCGCCTATCTCTGCACTTAGGGCCAAGGTATTGACAAACATACCCATCGTATTTGCGATGCGGATATTGCTGCGCCCACTACTGATGGTCGTCATGCACAGATGGTTGCTGTTGGCAAACTGAGAGAGTGTGTAGAAGGTAGCTGCCAGCGTTAGGTGGGCGGGTGTGATATTATGCCGTTGACAATAGTCTTCCAATGCCGCCATATCGAAAGGTGCAGCTACTTCGCTGACGGTGCCCCGCTCCAAAGGCGTTGTCAGGTCGGCAGGAATCTCTGTTGCTTCCTCGCATCCTGCCAATCGACTGTCGAAATAGGCTTTGGCTTCATTACGTTCTTTCTCCGCCTGCTTCTCAGCCGCGACAAAGCCGGCATAGTCCAGGTCCTCCGGTTCCAGTTCCTTACCATCTATGACGTCGCATAGCTGACGGAAGAACAGATTGTAGGACCCGCCATCCGCCACAAGATGATGTATATCGGAGAGCAGATATAGCCGCCGTTCTGTCTTCACGATTTCCATTCGGTAGAGCGGTCCCTTGGCGAGGTCGAAAGGCTTAGCAAACGTATGCTTATAAGTGTCCAACTGTTCTTCTGTCATTTGGCTCATGTTTAGGCAAACTTCCTGTTGCGGGTCGGTAACCTGCATGATGTCGTCTCCGCTGTTGTCGAAATGTACGCTCAGTTGGGGATGACTCTTTATAACGGTCCTGATGGCTTTAGCCAGCGCCTCCGCATCAGTGGTAGCAGGGAATCCAACCTTCATCGGAATATTGTACATGACAGAATCAGAATTGTTCATGCAGTCAGCATAAACTCCCATCTGCGCATACGACAATGGTATTTGTGTCACCACCTGTCGTCGCTCATGCAACTCACTTTGGGCCGTCATCGTCGCGCCACTCATCACGTGCTTCCATATCTCGTTCTCGATGGTCTGCAAAGTGAAGTTATTGGCAAGGTATTTGGCATCTACGGCGATACCATATTTCTTATTGAGCAGTACGGCGAGTTTGATGGCTGTGATAGAGGTCAGTCCTACATAGCCTAAGGGAGTAGTGATGCCGAAGTCTGCATTTCCCACAATGGCGGCTATCATCTCCTTCAGCTCCTGCTCCAACATATTGAGCGGACTGTTTGTATCTCTTGCCTCTTGTCCCTCACCGCTCACCTCCTTGACAGGCTTCGGCAGGGCCTTCTTGTTCACCTTCTGGTTCTGGTTCAGCGGGATGGCGTCAATCTGCATCGTAACGGCAGGTACCATGTATGGCGGCTTCTGATCGAGGATGAAGTTGTTCAGCGCCTCAAGGTCCACCTGATTGTCGCTGACGATATAGGCTGCAATGAACTTACCTCCGCCTTCCTCGTCGAAGGCCTGCACAGTAGCGTCTTTGATACCAGGGAACTCGCGAATGACAGCCTCCACCTCTTTCAGTTCGATGCGGAAGCCGCGAATCTTCACCTGTCCGTCACGACGGCCCACAAACTGGATATTACCATCAGGCAGATAGCGCACAATGTCGCCTGTGCGATAAACGCGGGAATATTGTTCTTCGTCTGTGAACGGGTTGTTTATATACACCTCTGCCGTCTTCTCAGGACGATTCAGATAGCCACGACTTACCTGAGGGCCACTAATCCACAATTCTCCTGCTGCACCTACAGGCACACGGTAGCCATGAGTATCAACGATATATAGATGTGTATTGTCGACTGGCTTGCCGATAGGTATTTCCTTCTGCTTCTTGTCAACAGAATATGTCGTAGTGAATATAGTACACTCAGTAGGTCCGTAGCCATTATGGAACCGATAGTCCGTTGGCGGCGTCAGCGTAGCCAGTTTCTCACCACCTACCGAGAGATGCTTCAGCGAATGATTCTCAATGCTTGTAGCAAACTGATAGCCCACCTGCGTGGTCATAAAGGAATGAGTGATGTTGTTCTGCTCGAAATAGTCGTTCAGCGCAATGAGGTCGAGACGCAGTTCCTCAGGAATGATATAGACCGAAGCTCCGCAGGTCAACGCAGGATACATATCCATCATGCAGGCATCAAAGCCATAGCTGGCGTATGCAGCCACATTATGCTCTGGCTTGAGGTCGTAATAACGCTGATACCAATGGCAGAAACATACGAGGTTGCCGTGCTCTAACTGGCAGCCCTTAGGCACACCCGTAGATCCTGAAGTGTAGAGCAGGATGAAAAGCCTGTCGGGGGTTAGTTGAGAGGTGACAGTTGACAGGTGAGAGGTTTCTTCCTCAGTAAGCGCAGGAAGTTTCTCGATATCCTTTGTCAACAGGACTTCTCCCTGGTATTCATCCACCATGCCTCGCAACTCCTCGTCGGCAATGAGCAACTTGGCACCAGCATCCTGCATCATGAAGTTCAGTCGCTCCTTCGGATAGCTGGGGTCGAGCGGCTGATAGGCACAGCCGGCTTTCAGCACACCAAGCGAGGCAATAACCATCCACTCGCAACGCGGAATAAGGATAGACACGACGTCTTCCAGTCCGGAACCCTTGCTTGTAATATAGCTGGCAATGCGGTCGCTGATTTCATCCACCTCAGCATAGGTATACTTCTTGCCCTTGAAGACCACTGAGATGTTGTCGGGTGTTGCCTTTGCTTGTTGACGGAAGAGTGAGACAACGGTCTTAGTGTCGTCATAGGGGCGGTCGGTCTGGTTGAAACTGTCCAGCAGTTCCACCTGTGACTTCGTGGTGATGTTGATGTCGCGCAGACTGTTATGAGCGAGGAATCCTTCTGCCACCGCCTCGTAGCTCTCCAGGAACTGACTGATGAGGGTTTCGCTGTATTCGCTGGCATTATATTCGGTCTCGACAAAGAAATGGCCGTCACGACTATAGGCCTTGACATACACGCCACCCTCACGGGTGTTGTTGTTCAGTCGGCGAGCCTCCATAGGCAACCCACACAGCTGTTCGGTCTCAAACAATGTTCCGTGCCAGGCAAACCGTGTGGCTGTCTGCAAGCTTAGGTCGGCCACTACGTCACTGAAGCCATAGGCCTGATGCTGGCGACACCCTGTCATCTGGTCCTGCATGGCTTTCAGGAAGTCGAGCACCGTCGTGTGGTCCGTATATTTGGCATAGACAGGAAACGTCTTGACCAGCATCGCCACCGTACGGGTCAGCCGCTTGTCGGCTCTTCCGTTATGAATGGTACTGAACAGTACCTCCTGCTCGTTGTTGAACTTGGCCAGCAGGTAGGCGTAAACGGCTGTGAAGAAAGTGCTTTTGAAGATGCCGTTCTTCTTACAGAAACACTCCACGCTGTCTGGATTCACCTTTAGTTGTCTGGTCAGCAATGCCTCCTCCGGCTCGGCATCTTCCAAGTCGGGTAACAGCGGACTGTAACAATCGCTGCAGTCGAAGTGCTGTGCATACCATTGCTTGTCTGAGAGGAAGTCGGCTGTCTGGCGAATATCCGTTTCGTGGACTGCCACTTGGCCCAAGGTCAGCAGTTCGGGATCCAGCGTTTCGCCGTTATAGGCCCGTTGGATATCCTGCAGCAGCACTCGTCGGGATGTTCCGTCGCAGATGATGTGGTGGATGTCCTGTAGCAGGTAGTAGTGGGTGTGGTCTTTCAGCAGTCGCAGCCGGAAGAGACGACTGTTGAGCAGGGGGAAAGGTTGAAGGAAGGAGGCAGTATCGAGTTTGTCGACCTGTTCCACCTGGAGCTGGAAGGTCTCGGTGGGGTCTATGGTTTGCTGGGGTTCTCCGTTGTCTGTCAGTTGGATGCGGGTGAACAGGGTGGGGTGGGCAGCCACAGCAGTGAGGACGGCGTTGAGCAGCCGCTCTTGGTCCAGCGAGCCGTGCAGGGTGTAGATATAGGGTATGTTGTAACATATCTGCTCCGGGTGGGCCATACATTCAACATAGAGGCCGTACTGGGTGGGGGTTAGGGGATATGTTTTTTTCATAGATGTGGAGATGTGATTTATCGTTTTTTATAGTAGGGGGGAGAGCAGACGGGTAAGACTTTCCCACAATCTTGGCAGGAACTTCGGACGCAGTCGCTGGGGCAAGTCGCTCAGCGGGATGCTTTGCGCCTGGTCGTCAAGGAACACCTTCTTGAAGCGTAAAGCCGTGCCTTCGTCGTAGAGGAAAATGTTACCCTCGAAATTATTCTCAAACGACCGGAAATCGACATTGGCAGAGCCACAGGTGGACAGGGAGTCGTCGCAAACCATCAGCTTGGAATGCAGGAATCCTGCCCGGTAGAGATAGATGCGGGCACCAGCCCTGTACAACTCGCGGAGATAGGAGCGCGAAGCCCATTCGGTAAAGCGCGCGTCGGAGTTCAGGGGACAGATGATGCGTACGTCAACACCTCCCACGGCAGCAGTCTTCAAAGCGAAGAGTACGGGGTCGTTGGGAAGGAAGTAGGGGGTCTCGATATAGATGTAGCGACGGGCTGCCAGAATGGAACGGACCATGCCCTGCATGATTTCAGGATAAGGAGATAGAGGGTCGCTGGTGACTATCTGAGCCAGACACTCGTTGCTCTTCTCGGTGAGTAGAGGAGGGTAGTAGCTGCGGTTGGTTATCAAGGTGCGGTCCACAAAATACCAGTCAATGAGGAAGGAGCGCTGGAGGGCATAGACCACTCCGCCTGTGAGCCGGATCATGGTGTCTCGCCAGGGCTGGCGGTCGGTGCCTTTGACATAGCGGAGGGCGATGTTCATGCCGCCGATGTAGCCAGTGAGCCCGTCGATGACAATAATTTTTCGGTGGTTGCGATAGTTGGCCTTGCTAGTGAATACAGGGAAGTGGACGGGCAGGAAGGGCGCTACGTCAATGCCTGCCATGCGCATGCGTTCGAAGAAGCTGTGNNATATGGTGCTTGGCCTGGGCTATGTCGTTGAGAAGACAGGGGAAGAAGGCGTAGCCGTCGGTCATAATGTCTATGAGGTTGTCCTTGAAGGGCAGGGAGAGGCTCTGGTTGACAAAGAGGTCCACCATCTGCTTGTGAGCCTCGGGGACTTTAAGGTCGTGCTGTTCCACGAAGTTAAGCATGGAGCGCTTGGACAGCTGGTCCAGGGATCGTTGGCTGACCAGCCGCTCTCTGCGGTGGTTGACGCCGAAGAAAAAATAGAAGATGATGCCGATAAGGGGTACGAAAAGGATAATCAGCGCCCACGCCATAGTCTTGGCGGGCTGCCGGTTGTCCATGACGACGTGGATGAGGGTGAGGGCTATGATGATCCACGAGAGGACGACTCCTATAATGTATATGTAATGCATAGATTAAACGATGACGTCAGAACCAAGCTGGCGGGCCAGCTCATTGCGGCGCTTCTGGGTTTCCTGGTAGTCGGGCATGATTTCCTTGATGCGACTCATGTCGTTTTTGGCTTCTTTCAGTTGACGTTGCAGGTCTTTCAGATGTTGGTTGACGATGTCCATGCGGAAGTCGAGTATCAGGTGGTTGATACGCTGACGCAGCTGTTCCTCGGTGTCCTTGACCACGAAACTGCGGCTGAGCTGATGGGTCTCTATGCCCAGTGTGGCAGCCAGCTGACTGATGTGCGGGTCGGGGTGTTGCATGAAGTATCGGTCGGCCTTAAAGTTCTCGTCGGCGGAATGATCGACGGCTTCGCGTAAGATTTGGTTATAGAGGTCGTTGCTGAACGAGAGTCCGTCGCTGGCCATGTCGTAGTCGATGTATTGGGCTACGTTGAGATCAATGGTATTGCCGTCTTCGGTCTCCAGTCCGCTGTAGATAATACGGTCGCCGTATCGGATGATGTTTTGGACCAGCAGGCGCTCTATCTCCTTGTTCTGAGGAACCAGGCTGGAGAGTGCCGCCGTAGTGGCCGCAGAAGCTGCTGTGTCTGTTGGCTCAGTACTGGAATCCTGGTCTTGTTCGCGGTGGAGACGCTTGCGCTCTTCCTCATGTTCCTGGGCGATATACTTGTTGGTTTGAGAAATCAGGGTGGACTCGTTGACATCCAGGCGTTGCGAACAGTCTTTGATGTACTGGGTGCGTACCATGCTGTCTGGTATGACGGCAATGCTGCGGATGATGTTGTTGATGGCCTCGGCTTTCTTGATGGGGTCTTTCACACCCTTCAGCAGCAGCTCGGTCTTGAACTGGATGAAGTCGGTCTGGTGGACCTCGATATACTCCTTGAACTGTTGGGCGGTGTGCTTGCGGGCAAAGGAGTCTGGGTCGTCGCCGTCGGGCAATAGCAACACCTTGACATTCATGCCCTCGGCCAGCAGCATGTCGGTTCCACGCATGGCAGCATGGATGCCCGCCTCGTCGCCGTCATAGAGCAGTACGATGTTCTGGGTGAAGCGATGGAGTAGCTTGACCTGATAGTTGGAGAGCGCGGTTCCCGAGTTGGCCACTACGTTCTCCAGTCCGCACTGGTGCATGGCGATGACGTCGGTATAGCCTTCTACCATATAGACGCAGTCTTCCTTGACAATGGCTTTCTTGGCCTGATAGATGCCATAGAGCTCGCGCTCCTTGTGGTAGATATCGGAGTCGGGGGAGTTGACGTACTTCTGCTGGACACCCTTTGTGGCGGCATCCAACTTCCGACCGCCAAAGGCAACGACCTTGCCGCTGACGTTGAGCCAGGGAAAGATGGCACGACCGGCAAAACGGTCGTAGATGCCTCGCTCGTTTTGGATGGCAAGTCCCGTTTTGAGCAGGAACTCGTCCTTGTAGCCTTTGCGCTTTGCTTCATTGCACATAGCGTCGCGCTTGGTGAGAGCAAAGCCGAGTTGGAACTTGTTGATGATGTCGTCGCGGATGCCACGGCTACGGAAATACTGCTTACCGATAGCTTGTCCGTCAACATCGTTCTGCAGGATGTCGTGGAAATAGTCGCGAGCCCACTCATTGACGATGAACATCGACTCGCGCTCCGACTGTTCACGCTTCTCGTCGTCGGAGAGTTCACGCTCCTGAATCTCGATGTTGTATTTCTTGGCAAGCCAGCGCAGGGCCTCGGGATAGGTAATCTGCTCATGTTTCATGAGGAAGTTGACGGCATTGCCGCCTTCTCCACAGGAGAAACACTTACAGATCTGGCGGGCAGGAGAAACCATGAAAGAAGGAGTCTTGTCGTCATGGAAAGGGCATAGTCCCTTGTAGTTAACCCCCGCCTTGCGCAGGTTAACAAACTCGCCGACCACATCTACGATGTTGACGGCATCCATGATTTTGTCGATGGTGGCCCTGTCTATCATCTTAGAATAGCGACAGTGTGTACAGGTAAACCACTGCTGCCGGTATGGCGAGCAGGGAAGAGTCGAAACGGTCGAGCATGCCGCCATGACCGGGGAGGATTGTGCCAGAGTCCTTGATGCCTAAGGTGCGCTTGAAAAGACTCTCTATCAGGTCGCCCCAGGTGCCGAAGACGACAACGACCAGTCCTAATCCTAACCACTGGGGGAGGGTGAGCATACGGTCGTCCAGGAAATAGCTGATGGCATAGGCTGCGGCTAACACGAAGACAGCACCACCTACAGAACCTTCCCATGACTTGCCTGGGCTGATGCGTGGAAACAGCTTATGCCGTCCCAGCAGCGAGCCTACGCAATAGGCTCCGGAGTCGTTGACCCAAAGGAAAACGAAGATGGAGAGGGGCAGCAGGGTGTTGAACGTTACTACACCATTGTTGGTGGCGGTAAAAGCCAGCACATTCAGCATAGAGAAGGGAAGGGCTATGTACATCTGAGACAGCATAGTATAGGCCCAGTCCTGAATGGGGTCTGGATGTTTCAGGTAAAGCTCGGCAATCAACAAGTAGAGAATGGTAACCAGATAGGGGATGAAGACCACCGACTTGGCTGCACCGCCATAAAGGTCGCTACAGAAATAGGTCATGGCAAAGAAGAAATAGACGCCGGCCACGGTGGAGATGAAACGGTTGACATTCACATTCTCCCGTTCATTGACCAATCCTGTAAATTCCCAGATGGTCAGTCCGGTGACAATGCTGAACAGGAGTACCATAGCTTCCGGTCTGAGAAAAGAAGCCACGATGGCTGCCACGAAAATGATACCTGTGATGGTACGCACAATAAAGTTCTTCATATTTTTAGTTATTTGGTTTCGTCGTTTTCCGCATGCTCCTGGTTGTCAGGATGATCGGAACTGGGTTGGGCCTCTAGTGCTTTGGCTTTTTGGGCTTCGGCTTCCAACTCTTTGCCCCGGCGCTCAGCCATCGCCTCTGCCTCGGCACGCTGCTGGGCCTCGATGAGCTCCTCTGCACGACTGGTCCAAGGACGTTTGCCGAAAATCTTCTCTACATCATCGGCAAAGATGACCTCACGTTCCACGAGCAACTGAGCCAGTTGGGCGTGACCGTCCTTGTGGTCGGTCAGTATCTGCTTGGCACGCTCGTACTGCTCGTTGACCATCTTCAGCACCTCCTCGTCCATCAGTTTGGCTGTGCTCTCAGAATAGGGCTTTTGGAAAGAATACTCCTGCTGGTTATAGTAGCAGAGGTTGGGCAGTTTCTCACTCATACCTGCATAGGCCACCATGCCATAAGCCTGCTTGGTGGTGCGCTCCAGGTCGTTCATGGCTCCCGTGGAAATATGACCGATAAACAACTCTTCAGCAGCACGGCCGCCAAGGAGCGAACACATCTCGTCAAGCATGGCCTCCTTGGTTTGCAGGACACGTTCCTCTGGCAGGTACCAGGCGGCACCCAAGGCACGACCACGAGGCACGATGCTGACTTTGACCAGGGGGTTGGCAAACTCGGTGAACCAGGAAATGGTGGCATGTCCGGCCTCATGGATGGCGATAGACCTCTTCTCAGCCTCGGTCATCACCTTGGTCTTTTTCTCCAGTCCTCCGATGATGCGGTCAACGGCATCCAGGAAATCTTGTTTGCCTACCTTCTCGCTGTTATGGCGAGCGGCTATCAGGGCGGCCTCATTGCATACGTTGGCAATGTCGGCACCCGAGAAACCGGGCGTCTGACGAGCCAGGAAGTCGATGTCGAGGTTCTCGTCCAACTTCAGCGGCTTCAGGTGTACAACGAAAATCTCCCTACGTTCGTTGAGGTCGGGCAGGTCAACATGTATCTGACGGTCGAAACGACCGGCACGCATCAGTGCAGAGTCCAACATGTCGGCACGGTTGGTGGCGGCCAGTGTGATGATGCCACTGTTCGTACCGAATCCGTCCATCTCGGTCAAGAGGGCATTCAACGTGTTCTCGCGTTCATCGTTACCACCCATGGCTGGATTCTTGCTGCGGGCTCGACCAACGGCGTCAATCTCATCAATGAAGATGATACAGGGTGCTTTGGACTTGGCTTTCTCAAACAGGTCGCGAACACGGCTGGCACCAACACCTACGAACATCTCGACAAAGTCAGAACCTGACATCGAGAAGAAAGGAACGCCAGCCTCACCGGCTACGGCCTTGGCCAAAAGAGTCTTACCTGTTCCTGGAGGACCAACGAGGAGGGCTCCCTTGGGTATCTTACCTCCCAGGTCGGTGTATTTCTGCGGGTTCTTCAGGAAATCTACAATCTCCTGCATCTCCTGTTTGGCACCAGCTTGACCGGCAACGTCCTTAAAGGTGATGCCGAGCTCGCCACCTTTTTCATACATTTGGGCCTTAGACTTGCCGACGTTGAAGATGCCGCTACCGCCGAAGCCTCCACCGCCTCCGCCCATGCGACGCATAATGAACATCCAGACGAAGATGATACCGGCAAAGAATAAGATATTCATTACCAAAGAGTTGAAGAATTCGCTATCCTTGGAATTGTCGTACTGGAATTTTCCTGAGAACTTTTTCTCCTCACGGGCTTGGTTCACAAACTGTTCCACCTGGTCCACTGAACCGAAGTTCACGGCGACGCTGGGTGTCTTTCCTGTCTGCTGGACACCCTGATGGAATACGTCACGGATATGCTCGGGTTTGACATACATCTGAAGGGTATTGCTGTACTTGTTGACCACAATCTTGTCGGCATAGCCTTTCATGACCATCGTCTTGAAGTCAGAATAACTCGTTTCTGTGTGTACGCTTGAATTTTCCTTGCCTGTGGTGAGATAGAGTGTGACAAGGAGGATGAGAACAATGCCGTAAATCCAGTTCATGTTGAACTTGGGCATGTTCATCTGAGGTTTCTTGTTATTTTGTTGCTGATTGTCCATGCAATAATCCTATTTGTTAAGTTAATCCAAGTCGGGGATATGAGTCAGTGTGGCGTCGTCCCACAGGTGCTCCAGGTCGTAGTATTCTCGTACGTCGGGCAAGAATACGTGAACCAAAACGTCACCGTAGTCCATGGCTACCCATTGTGCATTTTCTAAACCGGCCACTTTCGATGGTTTCTCACCAAGTTCGTTGCGAGCAAAGTCGCCTATAGACTCGGTGATAGCCTCTACCTGGGCTGGTGATGAACCTTGGCAAATAATGAAATAGTTACAAATGGCTCCATCAATGCCTTTCAGGTCGGCAACTACAATGTTTACCCCCTTCTTTTCCTGTATCCCTCTTGTGATTGTTTCTACGAGTGTTGTTGTTTGTTCCATTAATATTATTAAAGATGTGAATTTGAACTACAAAGGTACACTGAATAATCGTAATTAAGGTAAGAATAACGAAAATTTTGCGGTTTTTTATAAAAAAATGCCTTTTTTTTTTGTTGTTTCAGAAAAATGCACTACCTTTGCACCCGCAAAACGACAAAAACGTTTCCGCTCTTTGAAAAATTGGGGTATGGTGTAATGGTAACACTGCAGATTCTGGTCCTGCCTTTCCTGGTTCGAGTCC
>LXOW01330197.1_pt1 | contig 20720 bp, 20 predicted proteins | sample 1368591 | NCBI WGS metagenome assembly LXOW01 (sample SAMN04884650, study PRJNA319009) | bovine gut metagenome | isolation source: Cow rumen | host: Bos taurus | place: Italy: Legnaro (PD) | collected 2014-07-09
CCAATTTTTTATAAAGGGAGTCTCTCGGGACTCCCTTTTTTTATAGATAGACTGGATAGATGGAATAGACCGGATAGACGGGATAGATAGGATAGATAGGATAGATAGGATAGACCGGATAGATGGAATAGAAAGCAGTCTATCGTATCTATCGCTTCTATCTCCTCTATCATATCTGGTTCCCTTTTCTTCGGTTCCCTTTTAGAAAAGCGTTGCCCCTGTATAGCAGTGCTATACAAGGGCAACTTATGCTTCTGCCCAACGGGGGCGCAGCCCCCGTTGGGTTAGGCTTCGAATCGGTTATTCATCGATTTTGGCCATGCGGATGATCACATCGCCTTCCATGTCATAACCGGGCATCACGGTGCCGCTGAAGGTGATCTCATCTTCCGACATCTGGAGGATGGTGTAGGGGAGGACCCTATTGTTGCGGAGGGTGATGGTGATGGTGTTGCCCGAGATGGACCAGACAAACTGGTTGTTCTCCGTCTCGCCGTTATCGTTCATCAGACCCGAGCCATCGAAGTAGAAATACATCTTCATGTTTTCAGGAGTCTCCTCGGTGCCATTGAAACTGGCATAGTCCACCTGCCATGTGCCGATCATCCATTGGGTGAATTGGGTGTTGGTGCCAGCGTTGGTGTTGTTGTTGGTGTTTTTGTTGTCGTCGTCCTTGTTGCAGGAAACCATTGCCAGTGCGACAAAGGAGACCATCAGGATTGAAGCAATTTTTTTCATAGGAATTTTTCAAATAACTTATTGTGAACACGAATCTAGCGAATCTAACGAACTAATATTCTTGTTATTCGTGCGATCGTGTTCGAATTAAACAATTAGTGGTTTCACTCCACATTCCATTCGTCGGCAGGGACGCTGATGTTGAAACTGACGGGCTTTCCGCCTTCCACGATACCTTTGACTTTGTAAACGAAGAGGTTCTCGTCGCGGCTGATAGTCAGGGTTCCGCTGGTGAAACTGTACGGATCAATCTCAAGACCATCTGCGCTGTAATAGTTGGCGTCGCGGATGCTGAAGAAGATGATTTCACCCTCGACAAGTTGAGTCAGGTCGTAAGTCTTGTTGAGCGTGTTTTCCTCAACGTCGGCGATGATGTTGAACAACGGCTCTTCGTTGGCATCTGTGGCAACGGTGTTGGCGTCGGCATAGCTGCGACCGCTCTCTTCAATGGAATATCTACTTTCAAGTTGGTAGGTAGTGCCGTTCATCACCAGCGTGTTGACTGCGGCCTCGACAGCGGTTGGGGTGTCGTTTTTCTCGTCGTCGTCTTTGCTGCAGGAGAACAGCGCCACTGCAACCAAGGAGACCATCAGGATTGAAGCAATTTTTTTCATAGTGTTTGTTTTTAAGGGTTAAGTAAAAATGATAAGGTTAAATGATGTATTATTGCAAAATGATGAATATCATATCTGTAAGCACATTAAACTTTAAACGTTAAACCTTAAACGTAAATATAAAGATAGTCGTTATTTCTCGGAGAGTATTTCGGTGACAATGTACGGGCTGTTGCCACGCCAGGGCAGGGTGCCGATGTAGCGNNTGTAGCGTTTCCAGCGGAGTTCGACCCGCATGCCGGAGCTGCGCATCAGTTTTTCGGCCACAGCTTTGTCGGTGACGGAGAATTTCAGTTCGTTGGAATGGAGACCTTCGGTGTTTTTTCCATCCGATTTGATACCGCTTTGGATAATCTTGCCTTCATAGGTCTTGAACACGACACCTTCGCGCTGGAAGTAGTTCAGGTCGCCGGCGTTGACACCCGTGCTGTAGACAAAGAAGAAGCGGAAAAAGATAAAGAGAGNNAAGATAAAGAGAGCCAGTCCGATGGCGGCGGCGACAGAGATAATCGTGATGATTTTTGCTTTGCGGGTCATTGCCATAGTGATAGTTTTTTTTTGATTAGATTACAAAGGTACAGAATTATTTTGATACACTACAGAAATAGGATTATTTCCGTACCTTTGCACGGCAAAATAAACCATTTTACAATACATTAATAACACTATGAAAAAAACATTCTTACTGCTTGTGGCAGCACTTTCTCTTGTCTTGTATGTTGATGCACAAACAACCCCCACGCGCGGCCACATCTCGGGAAGCAGAACCACGTCGGTCTCCTCCACGCGGACGGTGACGCGGGTGCAGGACCGCACCACCTTCGCTTTCTTGATGGGCTGGGACGGACTGGGCGACTCCCCCTTTAATGGCCTCACCTCAACCAACGACCCCTATGGCACCAAGCCGTGGTTCAACAGCTGGCAGCTGGAACTGGGCTATGTGGTCTACGAAGGCGATAAGTTCAGCGGCTCTATCGGTATCGGCTACGAGAGCGATGTCTACAAGTTTGACAACGACAACGGTGGTTTCATCTACCTCGACCGTAACGACCCGTCGGGCAAAGCTACGATGAAGGTGATGTCGGAGTTGGAGCTGGCGGCTGCCAATATGGAGACCAGCGGCTGGGAGTCGCGTCTCTGCACCCGATATATCACCATCCCGATTGCTGTGGACTATGACCTCACCGAGGATTTTGGATTGGGCCTCACCGTCATCCCGGGCTTCAGCTTCTCGACCAGCCACACCGGCCTCAAATACAAGCTGCATGGCGACAACCAGTCGTATCTGCGCGACGGCCTGCGGGGCTATGTCAATCCCATCAAGTGCGATATTCGTTTTAATGTCAAGTTCTCGGTGCTCAACCTCTTCGTGCAGGTGTCGCCGCTCTCGGTGTTCAAAGATACCGACCGTGACAATGTCTATCCCACGCGTTTCGGTTTTATGATCAAGCTCTGACGAGCGAACGGTGACCAGTGCAGCCATGTTCGATGTGAAGATTACGGCTATCCGCAAGGCCGACTATCGGGATTTGCAGCAGCGCTACGAGAATCCCATCCTCCACACCTGTGATGTGCAGGCAGGGCAGGAGCNNGTGCAGCCCGAGGGGATGTGCGACAGCGCCTGGGAGAGCATGCGGTGGTTCGTGCAGGAGCTGGCCGCAGGTCGCGGCAATTTCTACGACGGCTGGATGCAGAATCCCAACAGCGCCATGATTAGCTGCAACGACGGCTTTCGTCCCGTCAGTTTTCTGTTGGAACGCATGGAAAAGTAAGAAACCATTAACCTTTAAAAAACAATAAGCTATGAAAGAAATGATGCCTATCAACGGACAGTTCGAGATGATGTCGCTGTCGTATGCAGAATTGGGCTCCGCCATCAGCGGACAGACGCTGTCGTTCCACCACGGCAAGCACCTGAAAGCCTATGTCGACAACCTGAACAAGGCGCTGCCCGGCAGTGGTCTGGAAGGACTGTCGCTGCAAGAGGTGGTGAAACGTGCCGAGGGCGGCCTGTTCAACAACGCGGGACAGGTGCTCAACCACACGCTCTATTTCCAGCAGTTCAGCCCCAACGCCACCGCTCTCGACGCGGTGCCGGAGTTCCGTGACCTTATTGTCCGCGACTTTGGCAGTGTCGAGGCTTTCCGCACCGCTTTCGAGCAGCAGGGGGCCACGCTCTTTGGCAGTGGCTGGGTGTGGCTCTCCGCCGACAAGGAGGGTAAACTCGTCATCACGCAGCAGAAGAACGCTGAGAACCCTGTCACGATGGGTCTCACGCCGCTGCTGACCTTCGACGTGTGGGAGCATGCCTACTACCTCGACCACCAAAATCGCCGTGCCGAATACCTGTCGGCCCTGTGGCCCTATGTCGACTGGCGTGTGGTGGCAGACAGACTATAAAGCTGACAGGCTACAAAAAAAGAGGAGCAAATTTGCTCCTCTTTTTTTATTCTCAATAATTTATAATTATTTGATTGTGTCGTTGATGGGGGGCTCGGGAGCCGGGGGTTCGGGAGCTTCGCCAACTTTGGTCAGGTGGAAGGTGACCGTGCCGCCATAGAAGTGGAAGTGGGGCATGGGGACGAGGAAACCCGAGAACAGTGCCTCGTTCTCCGTCAGCGAGAGCACCGTGTAGGGCAGCTCGTAGTCATCCAGTGAGATGGTGTCGGTACCAGCGACGATGGTGACACCGTCGCGGGTGATAGCCATCTGACCGCCTTCGCGGATCTGGTAGGTGAAGGGCTCGCCGAGCACCTCGCCGTCGCCATTGGCGTAGAAGGTGAAGGTGATGTTCTGATATTCTGCGATGAAATTGATGTAATCCTGCTGGTAGTCTTCATCCACGTAGTTGACGTAGTCATCCGGGTTGATTACCTGGTCGTTGAATTTCATCTCGTCCAACACCCAAACACCGGCCATCATGTTCATGCTCTCCTCGTCGGAGACAGCATCTTCGTTCTTGGCGCAGCCGACAGCCAACAGGGTGGCGGCTGCAAATAAGGTCATGAATAATTTCTTCATAGGAATGTAAATTAAGGGTTTTGAAATGCAAAGATAGTTATTTTTTCTTGAATGATGTTTTTTTCTATACAATAAAGCGCTGAGGCCTTCTCCAATTGGCGAAAAAAAGGTAAATTTGCAATTCGTTTTGCTTAGCACTACCATGATGAAAACTACGAAATACGTATGGCTGTTGCTGATGCTGGCCGGGTTTAGCACCCTTTGCGCGCAGCCGCGACAACTAACCCTTGACTCATGCCGCGCCTTGGCGCTGCAAAGCAATACCAACCTCAAAATTTCCGCTGAGCAGCAAGGCGAGTCCGAAGCCTTGCGCAAGATGGCGGCGGCTCAGTTCTTCCCCAAGGCTACCCTCAACGGTGCTTACCTCTGGAACCAGAAAAACATACAGCTGCTCTCCTCCGACCAGAAAGACCGCCTCTCCTCCGTTGGTACGCATGCGGTGAACGATGTGGCGAGCGATTTGCCTTCGTGGATTCCCACGTCCATCACGGGTTCGATAGCCACGCTGTTGGAGAACCGTGTGGGCCGTCCTATCGATGCTGTCGGATCCCATATTGTCGACGCCATGGAGTTCGACCTCCACAATGTGTGGGCGGCTGCCGCCACCATCTACCAGCCCGTCTATATGGGTGGCAAGTTGTGCGCCCTCTACCAGGCTGCTTGTGCTGCCGACGAACTCAACGGGCTGCGTCACGACAAGGCGCAGGACGACCTGCTGCTCTCCGTCGACGAGGCCTACTGGCGGCTGATATCTGTGCGGCAGAAGCTGGCGCTGGCACAGCAGTATGCCGACCTGCTCGACACGCTGCAGCGCAATGTGGAGCTGATGGTCGAGGCCGAGGTTGCCACACAGGTCGACCTGGCCAAGGTGCGTGTCAAGCACAACGAGGCCCGCATGTCGCTTACCAAGGCGCAGAGCGGTCTGGCACTGTCGCAGATGGCGCTGGAGCAGCTGTGCGGACTGGATTTCGGCGGCGACTATGAATTTGCCGAGCCCGTCCAGCTGACTTCGCGCGAGGCACTCGACCATATCGACTTGGAGTCGGTCTTCGCCAACCGTAGCGAGATGCGTCAGCTGCAACAGGCGGAGGTGATTGCCGAGTCGGGTGTGCGTGCCGCCCGTTCCATGTTGCTCCCCAACGTGATGGCGCAGGCCTCCTACATCGTCAGCAATCCCAACCTCTACGATGGTGTGCGGAACGAGTTCGGGGGCATGTTCACCGTGGGCGCTGTCGTCAACTTCCCTATTGCTCATCCGGGTGCCATCTATGCCACGCGTGCCGCCAAGCACCGTCGTGCGCAGGTGCAGTACCAGATGCAGGAAGCCCGTGAGATGATTACCTTGCAGGTCAACAAACTGAACTATGAGCTGCGTGTCGCCAACGCCAAACTTGCCGAGGCCACCAGCAATATGGACGAGGCCGAGGAGAACCTGCGACTGGCGCAGGATTCCTTCGCCGCCGGGCTGATCAGCAGCAGCGACCTGCTGATGGCGCAGACGGCGTGGCAGCAGGCAGGCTCCGAGTTGCTCGATGCCCGCATCGAGGTGCAGATGGATTACCTCTATCTGCGTCAGGCCTTGGGAGAAAGAATGAAATAATGGGAACAAAAACTAATTAGACCAATTAGTGCTATCCAACCAAAATCAGAAATAGCAAACTATCAAAGATATGACAAACGACAAGCAGATTGACAACAACACTGAGAACACCGAACAACAGCCCGTTCGTACCATCCTGGACAGCAACACCAAGACCTTGATGTTTGGCTTGATGGTGCTGGTGGGCATCATCCTCATTGTGGGTCTCGTCGGCATCTTTTTCCTGCCCCCCGAGCGCGAGCTGCTCATGGGTGAGGTGGCGGTGACGGAATACCGTGTGGCCAACAAGGTGCCGGGTCGTATCGACAAAATCTATGTCCACGAGGGTGACCATGTGCGTGCCGGCGACACGCTGGCCCACATCAACAGCCCCGAGGTCGACGCCAAGATGGAGCAGGCGCGTGCCGCCCGTTCCGCCGCCACAGCGCAGAGCAACAAAGCCGAGGCAGGTGCCCGTCAGCAGCAGATTGCCGCCGCCTACGAGATGTGGCAGAAAGCCTTGGTGGGTGTCGATATCGCCAAGAAGTCCTACGACCGCGTCAAGCAGCTGTATGAGAAAAAGGTTGTCTCTGCGCAGAAGTTCGACGAGGTGGATGCTCAGTACCGTGCCGCCGTGGCCACAGCCAACGCCGCCAAGACGCAGTACGACCTGGCGTTGGAGGGTGCGCAGGGTGAGGACAAGCAGGCTGCCAAGGCTCTGGTGGCGCAAGCCAGCGGTGCAGTGCAGGAGGTGCAGTCCTATATCAACGCCCGTTACCTGCTGGCGCCGTGCGACGGCGAGGTGGCGGAGATCTACCCCAAAGTCACCGAACTGGTGGGCACCGGCTCGCCCGTGATGTCCATCCTCGACAACACCGATATGTGGTTCACCTTCAGCGTGCGCGAAGACCTGTTGAAAGATTTGGCCGTCGGTACCCAGGTGCAGATCAACATCCCCGCCTTGGGCGAGCAGACCTATACGGCGCGTGTCACCTATATGCGTGCCATGGCTTCCTATGCCACTTGGCGTGCCACCAAAATCAACGGACAGTACGATGTCAAGAGTTTCGACCTGAAGCTGGTGCCGGTCAAGCCCATCGAGGGCGCCCGTGCCGGCATGACGGCGGTGATAGTTCAGAATTAATCAGTCCAATTGGACCAATTAGACCAATAAGACAGTAATAAGTAACCGCTTTGAATTCCCCCTTTGTCAATACTTGGCGACGCGAGTTGCGCTACCTGGCGCGGCGGCCACGCTATGTGGTGTTGCTGACGCTGGGTCTGGCATTCAGCTACCTGTTCTTCCTGACACTGATGACCGAGGGGCAGCCGGCCAAACTGCCTGTTGCCATCGTCGACCAGGACGGCAGCTACCTTTCGCGTCGGCTCTGCCATGAGATAGAGGCCACGCAGGGCGTGCATGTCGTCGCCGTATACCAGAATCATGCGCAGGCCCGTGCCGCCATGCAGCGACAGGAGGTTTTCGCTTTTTACGAGATACCCAAAGATATCTATGCCGACGTGCTGGCTTTCAAGGCACCGAAGGTGAGCCTCTATGCCAGCAACGCCTATCTGATGCCAGGTTCGTTCAGCTACAAGAGCCTGGCCACCATCGGTAAGCTGGCGGCGGCGGCCGTGCAGCGCGAGGTGCTGCGCAAGAAGGGATACCCCGAGAAGCAGGTGATGGGTATCATCCAGCCTGTCGAACTGGACACCCACACCATCAGCAATGCCGAAACCAGCTATATGCCCTATGTGCTGACAACCGTTCTGCCGGGCATCTTGGGTGTCATGGTGCTGCTTTTCACCATCTATCTGGTGAGCGACGAACGCAAGCGGCACACCATGGCCGACTGGATGCGCCACGCACAGGGCAACGTGACAGTGGCCGTGGTAGCCAAGCTGCTGCCCTACACGCTGTGGTTCTCCTTGCTGGGGCTTCTGGGTAACATCATCCTCTTCCGTTACGCCCACTTCACCCTTTTGGGTTCGTCGGTCATGCTGTCGCTGATGCTGGTGTTGATGGTGCTGTCACAACAGGCCATGGGCGTGTTCCTGGCGTCACTCATCCCCGAACAGCACCTGGCCATCTCGGTGGGCGCCATCTACGGCATGCTGTCGTTCACCATGTCGGGATTCTCCTATCCCGCCACCAATATGCCGCCCTTCTTACAGTCTGTGTCCTACCTCTTCCCGCTGCGCCACTACTACCTCTCCTATGTCGATATCGCCCTCTATGGCAACGGTATCGCCTACTACTGGACTTCGCTGTTGGGGTTCATGGTGTTCCTGCTGTTGGGTATGGTGGGCATCGTCCTCCTGTCGCGCGAGACACGCCGCCTTCGTGGCAGCGTCGCCCGTGAAGTCTCACCCGTAAAAACCGATGGGCAATGAACAAACTGCTGCATCATCTTATCGACATTTGGGAAGTCTTTGCCAGCGAGGTGCGCTATGTGTTCCACGACGGTGGTGTGCTGCTGCTCTTTTTTGTGGCCACGCTGCTCTATCCGTTCATCTTTGCCGCCGTCTACCATTCCGAGATGGTGCTCAATATACCGGTGGCTGTCGTCGACGAGTCGAACAGCGAGGCCAGCCATCGCTTTATCCACAAGCTCGACGCCACACCCGAGTTGGAGGTGGACTATCGCTGCTGTACCATGGAGGAGGCGAAACGGCTCATGCGGAGCCACAAGGTACACGCCATCGTGCTTTTCCCGCGCGACTACGGCACCCGCATCGCCCGCATCGAGACGGCACGTGCCTGTCTCTTCTGCGACATGAGCACCTTCCTCTACTACCGAAGTGTGATGACGGGTGCCAGCAATGTGCTTGTCGACGAGATGAAGTTCATTGAGATGCAGCGCTGCGAGATGCAGGGACTCACCGAGGCCGATGCCGAGGGTCAGGTGACTCCCATCGGCTATGAGGATGTCAAGCTGTTCAGTGCGCCGGGTGGCTTCACCAGTTTCTTGGTGCCGCCCCTGCTGGTGCTGGTAATCCATCAGACGCTGTTCCTAGGTATCGGCGTGCTGTTCGGCACCGCCCGCGAGAAGCGGCATTTCGCCGCCATCCCGTTGCGTCTGCGCCGCGGGGCCACGGTGCGTATCATGTTCGGTCGCTCGCTGGCCTATCTGATGATATATATCCCCGTGGTCTTTATCGACCTTTTTGTGTTGCCGCGTGTTTTCGGATTCCCACACATCGGTGCCATCGGCACGCTGGTGGGTTTTCTGCTGCCCTTCATGCTGGCGACCATCTTCTTCAGCATCACGATGGCAGGCTTCTTCCGCGAGCGCGACACCATCATCGTCACCTGTATCTTCTTCAGCATCATACTGCTATTCTTGTCGGGAACCGTATGGCCGCAGAGCAATATGCCCACCGTGTGGCGTTGGTTCTCCTATCTCTTCCCGTCGACACCGGGCGTGCAGGGATTTATCCGCATCAACGCCATGGGGGCACATCTCTCCGAGGTGGCCTTCGAGTATCGCCTGCTGTGGGCACAGACAGGTGTCTACTTCTTCACGGCATGTACCTCGCTGCGACTGATGTCGTACCTGAGAAGAAAGAATATTATATAGGAACAAAGGTCACGCTTAGTCGTTTAATTGCTAAATCGTTTAATCGTTTAATCGAAATAACGAAAAAACAATCTCTGAAAATCAATCAAACAATCAAGATAATATGAAACAGAAATTGGCCAAGATTCTGCCCATTGTGAAGGCTGGTTACGATTGGAAGTATTGCTCCATTGGTGGCGTTACACGCGTCAGTATCGAGAGCGGCGACGACATTGCCCATCTGGGTGAGCTGGATGAGAAGATGTGGACCGTCCTCAGTTGTCCTGTCAAAGGACTGGAGTTCGACGAGCGTACCTTGACGCTGATGGACAGCGACCATGACGGTCGTATCCGTGTGCAGGAGGTGGTGGCCGCCGCCCAGTGGCTGTGCCGTGTGTTGGTCGACGCCAATCTGCTGCGTCAGGGTGCCGCCGAGTTGGCACTGGCCGACATCAACATCGAAGATGTCGATGGCAAGGAATTGCGCGAGATGGCGAAGCATATCCTCGAAACATTGGAGAAAACATGTAATACGCTGACCATCGCCGACCTTGACGACTACCGCAAGATTGTCGATGAGCGCATCCGTGCCGATTTCGAATCGCGGGGTCCTGCCGCTGTCGAACAGCCCTACGGCGAGCATACCGATGCCCTCGTGGCAGCGGTCGAGGCACTGCGCGATAAAATCAACGACCATTTCCTCCGTTGCCGCCTTGTGCGCTACGACGAAGGCAGCGCCGCTGTGCTTGACATGTCGATGGAGCGGCTCGGCACCATCAGCCAGCAGAACCTCGCCGCTTGTGGCGACGAGCTGGCTACCTATCCGTTGGCACGTGCCGACAAGGAGGCTGTGCTGCATCTCGACGGCATCATCAACCCTGTGTGGCAGGCTGCCGTCGACACGTTGCGCCAAGCCATGACCGACGCTCAGATACCCGATGCCAACACCCTCACCGAGGGGCAGTGGTGTGCACTGCGTGACCAACTGGCGGCCTACAGCAAGGCAAAGGCCGAGGCGGCCGAGGAGCACCAGAAAGCGTTGGACGAGGCGCTGGCGGCCGAACTGGCGGTGAGCACACCCATTGAGAAGCTGTTGTTCCTGCATCGCGACTTCTACCGCCTGTTGCACAACTATGTCATCATGTCTGACTTCTATTCGACCGACCATAAAGCCATCTTCCAGGCTGGTAAGCTCTATGTCGACCAGCGTTGCTGCGAGCTCTGTCTGCGCGTGGCCGACATGTCGAAGCATGCCGACACGATGGCGGGTCTCAGTGGGATGTACCTCATCTATTGCAACTGCACCTCCAAGGTGAAGAACGCCACCATGGACATCGTGGCGGTGCTCACCGATGGCGACGTCGACGACCTCCGCGTGGGCAAGAACGCCCTGTTCTACGACCGCAATGGACAGGACTGGGATGCCACCATCACCAAGATTGTCGACAACCCCATCAGCATCCGTCAGGCCTTCTGGAGTCCCTACCGTAAATTCGGCAACTGGGTGTCCGAGAAGATCACCAAGTCGGCTGCCGACAAGGAGAGCAAACAGTTCGAGGATATGACCTCCAAGGCCGATGCCGCCACCAACGACCTTACGGCCAAGCCCGAAGGTGCCGATGCCAAAGCCAACGAGAAGAAAGCCCAGGTGTTCGACATCGCCAAGTTTGCCGGTATCTTTGCCGCCATCGGCTTGGCGTTGGGCGCCATCGGTGGCGTGCTGGCCACGTTGGGCGGCTTTGTTGTGACCAAGTGGTACAACATCCTTCTGCTCATCGCTGCGGCGGTTCTCATCATCTCCGGACCGTCGATGTTCCTGGCTTGGATCAAGTTGCGCAAACGCAACCTGGGTCCTGTGCTCAATGCCAACGGCTGGGCCGTCAATTCCAAGATAAAGGTCAATGTGCGCTTCGGCGCTACCCTCACCGGTCTGGCACAGTATCCGAAGCTGGTGCTCGACGACCCCTTCGCCGACAAGAAGACGCCCACGTGGCGCAAGTGGCTCTATGGCATTCTCGCCGTGCTGGTCGTCGTCTTCGCCATTCTCTTCTTCACCAAGAGTCTGCCGTGGCAGAAACGTGCAGCAGAACCTATGGTTGAAGAATTGGTCGAAGAGGCTCCCGCCACCACACCGACCGACACGGTGGCTGCTGTTGTCGAGGTGACCCCCGAAGTGGTCCCTGCAGAATGAAACACATACTGCTGATACTACTATTAGCATCCGTGTTGACCTCGGCGGGGCAGCCGATGGCGGATACGTCCATGAGGCAGGAGAAACTGATTGTGGAACGCCTGCCTGACCTTAATCTGCCGCGTTTTGGTCACAATGTGTTTTATGCAGGAAACGAGTTGACTGTGGTGGGTGGGCACACTTCAGGGTTTGTGCGTACGTCCACCGCCGAATACTATAAAGACGGCTCGTGGCACCTCCTCAACACCGTCTATTCCCACGACGACGGCATGGCGATTGTCCTCGATGAAGGACAGCGGGTGCTGCTGGCTGGAGGTCACGAGAAGAACCTTGGCATCGGCCAGACCTACGAGGTGGAGTTGTACTATCCCGCTACGCATACGTTTGAGGGTTTTGGTTGTCTTGACCGCAACAGGGCTTTTTCACAGGGAGTTGAGCTGTCGAATGGCGAGGTGGTCATTACGGGCAACCATCAGGGCAACGATGCCATCGAGATATTCGACGGGAGTAGGGCGTTAAGATTTGTGAAGGATGTGGATATCTGGCGCCCGATGCCATACGTCTTGCCTATTGGTGAAGAGGAGGTTATGGTGTTCGGCGCCGTGTGGCGGGAGGAAGGATTTCAACCATGCGACACGGTGTCGCGTTTGCAGGGAGCCCCGTTCCATGTGCCGCTGCTGAGGGACTGGATGCCAATAATAACTGACCAGAACAGCCACTGCATCAGTTCTTTCATAGGAGACAGAGATGCGGGAGACTATTCCTATCTTATTGCGGCTCAGAAAGGCAGTGGCGAGATAGGGTTCATCTATATTCGTGATACTGTATTTACCCTGCTGCCTACCGCCTGTCCTGTGCCGACAGAATGGGGCTGGGGGCGCATACGATACGACCGTGTGGCCGTGGCTGACCGCATGGCGCAGCGGGCCTACCTGGTGGGCACCGACAGCACGGCGCGTGTCTATGTGGTGGCAGTGGAATACGACAAGTGCCCGGCATCCATCACCTTTTATCACAGCGACCCGTTACCTGAGTTTGGAGACGTGACCCCTGTGCTGACCCCCGACGGCAATCTGGTGGTGGTTGGAGGCTACATCGACAATAATTTCTCTCTCTTGTCGTCGGTGTGGCTGTTGAAAATGAGCGGCGAGCAGGATGCGTTGTTGGCAAGTACGTCTCATGCGAAAAGCCTCTGGTGGATTCTCGGGGGTCTGCTGCTTCTTGCGACGGTCGCCGTTGCGGCGGTGAAATATCGTAGGGGTGTACCCCTGTGTATACCCACTGCATCGGCTCAACAGGATAATCCTGTCGACAAGGAGCCGTCCGACAGTGCCACCGACGAACTGATGGACCGCATCAGCGGACTGATGGAGAATGAACGGCTGTATTTGAACCCCGAACTGAAGGTCGGCGACGTGGCCGATGCCCTAGGGGTATCTCGCAATGCTGTCTCGGTATGCATCAACAGTCATCAGGGCTGCTCCTTCAGCCAGTATGTGAACGACTACCGTCTGCAGCACGCCAAACGACTGCTCAACGAGACGCCGGAGATGAAGATTTCCGCTGTTGGGTTGGAGTCGGGTTTCGCCAATGAACGCTCTTTCTTCCGTGCTTTCAAGTCCGCCACGGACATGACTCCAAAGGAATGGAAGAGCCTGAAGGACAGAGATAAGCAGCATTAAAGAGAGGACTGACAAATTAGAAAACGACTGACAAATTGTAAATTGTCAGTCGTTTTCTTTCTGCCATGCCAATAGCTCTCGCTATCTTTGTAACATTATTTACAAAAACAAATAACACCATGAAAACTACAAGATTCCTTATGATGTTCGTGGCGGCGGCCGCGATGATGTTTGCCGGTTGTGGCAAAGAAGACAATAACAACGAGAACGTGAACAACAACACTCCGACTGAGGCCACCGAGAATACGCTGCTCTACAACGGCAAGCTGTTCCAGATGACAAGTACCTATAGGTATGAGCAGAGCGGACGTGTGTATATTGATGCCTACGCGGTAGAGACACTGGACAATAACATGCCTATCTTCCACATTATCTCTGATAATCCTGGCAATGGCACGTATGATATTACCAACGGCGGTGGCGTGTTCTTCGGCCTGACGTCCGAGGNNACCTACACCAGCGGCGCGGTGACCATAGAGAAGGATGACAATGCCTTCCGAATGAGGATGAGCGGCACGCTGGAGAACGGCACCACGGTGGCCTTCCACATCTACGTCCCCGCCTCGGAGTGGACAGAAGTGATTTATGATTAATAATAAATTTTTGCAAACAATGAAAGCAACAAGATTTATCATGATGTTCGTGGCCGCAGCCGCGATGATGTTCGCCTCGTGCGGCAAGGACGATTCCGAAGAGACCCAGCAGCCCAACAATACGCAGATTGGCATTGCCGACAACACGTTGGTGTACGATGGCGTGACCTATCAGATGACCCCACTTCCGGCTGGCAATGCACCCAGTTCAGCCTCTTTAGACTCGGTCGACGGAGAACCATTAATCTTCTTTGATGGCTATCATTTCCGCGACGAAAGAATGTGGAACAAGACCATTAATCTTACCGCTCTTGCCGAGGGGGAAGAGTACAGTATCAGGATTTTTGGTTCCGTGCTCGACTTGAACTGCAGCGGCTGGTGGGAAGCTGGACAGGCGATGTACTGGGGTGAGATTGACAGTCACGACTATGAAAGCGAGGGCGCCTTCACTAGCGGCACCTTTGGTCTCTACGGCGATGTAAACAACGCGACGGTTATCTTCGACTGTGTCCTGAAGAATGGCAAGACGCTCAAGATGAAGCTTGTAACAGAATAAAACATCCTATACCGATACAACATGAAAGCAACAAAATTTATCATGGTATTCGTGGCGGCAGCCGCGATGATGTTCGCCTCGTGCGGCAAGGAAGACAACAATAGCAACGAGAACGAGAACAACCAAACTTCACCCATCGTGGGAACGTGGGAGTATCACGAGACCTCGTTTGAAGGTATCCGCTATTACACGGAGATTATGTCGTTCAAGGCCGACGGCACGGCGACGGTGCAGTTCACATGCTACGACACCTATGCCGATGGCAGCACGTGGCACTACGGCAAGAGCATGACTGGCCCTTACACCATCGACGGCGCCAACCTCCATCTCAAGCTCTATTACAACGGAATAATGGAGTCGGAGGACAGCGAGTTCACCTACAGCGAGCCGGACATGAGCCAAGAGCCTGACAAGGAGTTCGCGTTCACCTTCGAGATTGCGGGCAATACGCTGAAGGTTGACCGGGGCGAGGAGGTAATCTTCGGCCACGGCGGTCATCCCGGCGTGATGGAGTACATCAAGAAGTAACCGTAACGTATTGTAAAAAAAATGCGACCGCCGTGCAATAAAGCGCGGCGGTTTGCGTTTGTTATGAGGTTATAAAGAATAATATAATACAATAATATATGTACAGGACTAATACTTGCGGCGAGCTCCGCCTCGCCTATGTGGGACAGACCGTTACCCTCGCCGGATGGGTGCAGCGCTCGCGCGACCTCGGCGGCATGACTTTTATCGACCTGCGTGACCGTTATGGCATCACTCAGCTGGCCTTCAACATGGAGACCAATGCTCCGCTCTGTGAGCAGGCCCGCAAACTGGGACGCGAATATGTCATTCAGGTGACCGGCAAGGTCATCGAGCGTAGCTCGAAGAATACGAAGATTCCCACCGGAGAGATTGAAATCGAGGTTTCCGAACTGAATATCCTCAACGAGGCCCAGACGCCCCCCTTCACCATCGAGGACCAGAGCGACGGCGGCGACGACCTCCGCATGCGCTACCGCTACCTCGACATCCGTCGCAATCCCGTGCGTCGCAACCTCGAACTGCGTCACAGCATGGCCATGCTGGTGCGCAACTACCTCAGCGCCGAGCAGTTTCTCGAGATAGAGACCCCCATGCTCATCAAGAGCACCCCCGAGGGAGCGCGCGACTTCGTGGTGCCCAGCCGCATGAACCCTGGCGAGTTCTACGCCCTGCCGCAGAGTCCGCAGCAGTACAAGCAGCTGCTCATGGTGGCGGGCATGGACCGCTACTTCCAGATTGTGCGCTGTTTCCGCGACGAGGACCTGCGTGCCGACCGGCAGCCCGAGTTCACGCAGATTGACTGCGAGATGTCGTTTGTCGAGCAGGAGGATGTGCTGCAGATGTTCGAGGGCTTGGTCAAACATCTCTTCAAGGAGGTCAAGGGCATCGATTTTAATGATGCGTCAGCCTATTCAAAATTCAAAATTCACAATTCACAATTTGGGAACCAGTTCCCGCGCATGACATGGCACGACGCCATGCGCCTCTATGGCTCCGACAAGCCCGATATCCGCTTCGGCATGCAGTTTGTCGAGGTCAACGACGTGGTCAAAGGCCACGGCTTCGGCCTCTTCGACAATGCCGAGCTGGTGGTGGGTATCAATGCCGAAGGCTGCGCCGAGTACACCCGCAAGCAGCTCGACGCGCTGACCGATTTCGTCAAACGTCCGCAGGTGGGTGCCGGCGGCATGGTTTATATCAAATACAACGCCGACGGGACGTTTAAGTCCAGCGTGGACAAGTTCTATACTCCCGAAGTGCTGAAGACCATCGCCGACAAGTTCAATGCCAAGCCTGGCGACCTCATGCTGCTCCTTTGCGGTCCCGCCATGAAGACCCGCGTGCAGCTCTGCGCCCTGCGTCTCGAGGTGGCGTCCCAGCTGGGACTGCGCAACCCCGATGTCTACGCGCCGCTGTGGGTGGTCGACTTCCCGTTGCTGGAGTGGGACGACGAGACGCAGCGCTACTACGCCATGCACCATCCCTTCACGGCTCCCAAGCCCGAGGATGAGCCGCTGCTCGACGACCAGAGCCGCTGGGGCGACATCCGCGCCAACGCCTACGACATGGTCATCAACGGTGTCGAGGTGGGCGGTGGCTCCATCCGTATCCACGACCGTACCCTTCAGAATAAGATGTTCCACACCTTGGGCTTCACCGACGAGAGTGCCGCCGCCCAGTTTGGCTTCCTGATGGATGCCTTCACCTACGGCGCGCCGCCGCACGCCGGTCTCGCCTTTGGCTTCGACCGTCTCTGCTCCCTGTTCGGCGGTGCCGACAGCATCCGCGACTTCATCGCCTTCCCCAAGAACAACAGCGGTCGCGACGTCATGAGTGGCAGCCCTGCCCCCATCGCCCAGGAACAGTTGGACGAACTGCAAATCTGTTTGAAAAAATAAAAGAGAGCAGCAATCCTAGAAAATCTAGATAGTCTAGAAGATCTAGATAGTCTAGAACCTCTAGAAAATCTAGAACTCCTAGAAAATCTAGCCCCCCCCCAAAAAAAAAACACCCCCATGGCCGACAATTATCTAGAAAAACGCTACGAGGCCTGTTTTGGAGCAGGACGCACCAAGGTGCGCCGTGTGGGACCCACCTTCGACGAGTTGCTGCTGCGCAACCGCAGCACGCGTGGCTACCTCAAGGACTATGTGGTCAGCCGCGACGAGTTGGAGCGCATCGCCGCCGTCTGTGCCCGCATCCCGTCGGCCTGCAACCAGCAGGTGCTGCGCCTGCGGCTGGTGACGCGCGACAGCGGTGCCGACCGTGTGTTGCCGCTGGTGCGCATGGGTGCCGCGTTGCCCGAGCTGCACCTGCCGCTGCCCGGCACGGAGCCCGAGGCGTTCATCGTGGTCTGTGCCACGGTGGAGGAGACCAAGCTGGTGGACATGGACCTGGGCGTTGCCGCCCAGAGCATGTTGCTCAAAGCGGCCTCGATGGGGCTGAACGGATTGATTATCGGTGCCTTCAACAAGGTGGCGCTACGCGAGGCGCTGGCGTTGCCCTGCGATCCGCTATTGGTGCTGGCTATCGGAAAGGGAATAGAGAAAATCGAGCTGGTGCCCTCCAAGCCCGATGAGTCCCGCGCCTACTACCGCCGCGACGGCACCCACTACGTGCCCAAACTCCAGCTATCGGATTTGCTGATATAAAAAAACAGAAGAGCCCTGCACCGCAGGGCTCTTCTGTTTTAGGAAATCGTCAATACGAAATTACGCTTTCGGTGTGAGTGCTTTGGTGTCGATGTCCTCGCGGATTTCCTTGATGAAATCGGCCAGTGTGGCGGCACCTTTGTCGCCGGCTTTGCGGTTCCACACCGAGACCAGACCTTCGTCCGTCTCTTTCTGTCCGACGATGAGGGCGTAGGGGATGCGTTGCAGACGCAGGTCGCGCAGCTTATAGCCAATCTTCTCGTCGCGCTCGTCCACGGAGGAACGCACACCTGCCTTCACCAACTCGGCGTTGACGGCATTGGCGTAGTCGAGGAACTTCTCCGAGATGGGGAGTACACGCACCTGCTCGGGCATGAGCCAAGTGGGCAGGGCACCCTCGTATTTCTCAATCAGCCAGGCCAGCGTACGCTCGTAGCAGCCGATGCTGGTGCGGTGGATGACGTTCGGGCGCACCTTGTTGCCGTTCTGGTCGATGTAGAACATGTCGTAGCGCGGTGCCAGCAGGGCGTCCCACTGCACGGTAATCATCGTGTCTTCCTTGCCGTAGACGTTCTTGGCGTTGATGTCGACCTTGGGGCCGTAGAAAGCAGCCTCGTCGTCGTCCTCGACGAACGGTATGTTCAGCTCGTTGAGGATGTCGCGTATGTGCTGCTGGCTCTCCTCCCACTCTGCGGCGGTGCCGATGTACTTCTTGGTGTTGGCAGGGTCCCACTTCGAGAGGTGGTAGGTCACGTCGTCCTGCAGGCCAAGGGTTGTCAGGCAGTATTTGGCTAAAGCGAGACACTTCTTGAACTCTTCGACCATCTGGTCGGGGCGCACGATGAGGTGGCCCTCAGAGATGGTGAACTGGCGCACACGCGTCAGGCCGTGCATCTCGCCGCTGTCCTCGTTGCGGAACAGCGTAGAGGTCTCGCTGTAGCGCTTCGGCAGGTCGCGGTACGACTTGGGGCTGGCCTTGTAGACGAAATACTGGAACGGGCAGGTCATGGGTCGCAGGGCCAACACTTCGGGGTCCTCGGGGTCGCCGATGACGAACATACCATCACGGTAGTGCTGCCAATGGCCGGAGATCTCGTAGAGGTCTTTCTTGGCCATGAAGGGGGTCTTGGTGCGGATGTAGCCCCACTCGTTGTCCTCCAGGTCCTCAATCCAGCGCTGCAGGGTCTGCACAATCTTGGCACCCTTGGGCAGCAGCAGCGGCAGACCCTGGCCGATGACGTCGACCACGGTGAAGAGCTCCAGCTCGCGGCCCAGCTTGTTGTGGTCGCGGTTCTTGATGTTCTCCAGGTATTCCATGTGCGCCTCGAGGTCTTCCTTGCTGAAGAAGGCCACGCCGAAGATGCGGGTCAGCGACTTGCCGTTGCGGTCGCCGCGCCAGTAGGTGTTCGAGTTGGCAATCAGCTTGAAGCCCTTGATGAGGCGGGTGTTGAGCAGGTGCGGACCCGAGCAGAGGTCCACAAAGTCGTCCTGGCTGTAGATGGTGATGCGGGCGTCGGGGGCGATGGCGTCGAGCAGCTCCAGCTTGTAGGGCTCGTTCTTCTCCTCGAAGATCTTGCGGGCCTCGTCGCGCGACACAATCTTGCGCTCCAGACGGGTGGCCTTCTTGATGATGGACTTCATCTCCTTCTCGATGGCGTCGAGGTCCTCGCGGTTGAAGGGACGGAAGTCGAAGTCATAGAAGAAACCCTTGTCGGTCGAAGGACCGATGGTCAGTTTGGCTTCGGGGAAGAGGTGCTTCACGGCCTCTGCCATGATGTGGGCGGTGGTGTGGCGCAGGATGGGCAGCGACTCGGGGGCGTTCTTGTCGAGCAGTTCAATCTCGCAGTCCTCCGAGACCACATCTCTCAAATCCACTACGTTGCCGTTGATTTTGGCGGCACAGAAATTGTTCAGTTCCTCGGGCTTGATTTGCAGTATCAAATCGATAATACTGCGGGGTTCAGCCACGTCAAGTAAACCTAATTGTTTGATTGTTACTTTCATATCGTTGTTTTTTTATAATCTTTTGAACTGATAAAGATACTATATTTTTTTTATATAGGCGTTGGGTTGGAGAAAATTGCCTACACGATACGCACGTAAAATGTTGTAAATCTTGCTGATTGTATTGATTTTGCTGGATTGATAGATTTCGTGAGCGCAGAGTGCGAGCATGCGAAAACGCACATCGCAGTAGGTCGAACAACCCAGATTCTGCAGGTGCAATTACTACCGATTGAAAAAAATATTTTGTCAGAATGATAAAGAGTTGTATTTTTGCAGTTTGAATTACATTTTGGTGTATTCTGTAATATTGCATCGCAACAACTGATTATAAACTTAAAATAGGAGAACCAAGTTATAGCAACACCGTTCAATCCCAATGGCCCCAAGGGGAACTTCAAAGGTCGCGGCAGAGGTCCTGTCAAAAAGGAGGCTGCCCATCTTATCAATGAACGCATCACGGAACCTGTCGTGCGTGTAGTGGGTGAGGGCATGGAGCCCACCATCATGAACACCCGCGACGCCCTGCAGCGTGCTTACGCCGACGGCCTCGACCTGGTGATGATTTCGCCCAACGCCAATCCTCCGGTGTGCAAAATCATCGAGTACCAGAAGTACCTCTATGAGCAGAAGAAGAAGGAGAAAGAGCGTCGTGCCAATTCGTCGAAGGTGGTGGTCAAGGAGATCCGCCTCAGTCCGCAGACCGACGAGCATGATTTCGACTTCAAGCTGAAGCATGCCATCCGTTTCCTGCAGGAGGGCAACAAAGTGAAGGTTGAGGTGTTCTTCCGCGGTCGCTCCATCGTCTACAAGGAGCAGGGCGAGACGCAGCTGCTCAAATTCGCCGAGGCGCTGCTCGAATACGGCAAACCCGAGGTGATGCCCCGTCTGGAAGGCAAACGTATGCACATGATTGTGGCGCCGAAGAAATAGTGAATGGTTATAGGTTATAGGTTAATGAAATACAAAGCATGCTTTCACCTGTCTCTTATACACATCT
>LXOW01024720.1_pt1 | contig 20710 bp, 15 predicted proteins | sample 1368591 | NCBI WGS metagenome assembly LXOW01 (sample SAMN04884650, study PRJNA319009) | bovine gut metagenome | isolation source: Cow rumen | host: Bos taurus | place: Italy: Legnaro (PD) | collected 2014-07-09
AGAGACAGATTGTGCAGATGTTGAGATTCATAGTTTCGGAGTTTTCCAAGAGGATGACAAGGAGGTGTTAGTTGTCTTTTTCTTCGGCAAAATTACTAAAAAGTTTCAAGATATCCAAGCTGCTTTTGTTTTCTTTCTTTTCTCGAGGATTTTGAAAGACGAAATATTTTTACTTAAGTATAGAAATTGATAATTTTAATCCATCTTCTTAAAAATATTATTTTGAATNNGATGGGACAGCCGAAAAAGACCCAGTATTACATCGATTTGCGAACGGACTACGGATTCAAGTATGTGTTGGGAGAGAACAAAGAGCTTTTGATTCCCCTGCTCAATGAATTCCTTCACGACATTATAGGAAAAATAACGGACGTAGTGTACCTCCCGACAGAGCAGTTGGGCTTCAACATAAAAGAGAAAAGAATCATCTTTGACCTTTACTGCGAGGATCAGAGTCTGAACAGAATTATCATAGAGATGCAGAGGGAAGGACAGGATTACTACGTGAACAGAACCCTGTATTATATGGGACGGAGCATAAGCAAGAGTGTGAAACGCGGAGACCTGAGGTACAGGATGCAGAAGGCCATATCGTTGCACCTGCTTGATTACAAGAACGTTTGGTTTGAACAAAACAAAGATCTTATTCAAATTATACAACTAAAGGATAATAAAAATAGAATTTTTTCAGAAAAAGTGGCGATCGTTTTGGTGAATTTGTGTATTTTTGCATCGAGGAAAAAGATGGTGACCTTTCCCAGCGTCCAATACAAATGGGTGTATCTGCTGAAGAACATGCGGAAAATGACCCCTGCGGACGAAGCAAAGGAAAACGAACCAATCTTCAGGAGATTGTACGAGGCGAGCAGATTGTCAAACTTAAACGAAGAGGAAATGGAAGAATACAGAAAAAGCGTTTTGGAATACGAAGATGTGCAAAACGCTATCGAATATGCTAGCAAACGGAGCGAGGCACGTGGTAGAAAAACTGGTCTTGTCGAAGGCGAAGCCAAAGCCAGACGGGCAATCATTGCGCAAATGCTTGAAAATGGTATAGCCATTCCTATGATTTGCAAACTCACAGGACTTTCTGAGACTGAGGTTCAGGCATTGAGCTAACAAAATCCGTTTACGGCTGCCACAATGTGACAGCCCTACAAATATCTTCCTGTCGATATTTTGTCATTTTTTTTGTATCTTTGCCATTCTGAATAAGATTGTCTCTGAGGGGGCGGAGNNCAATGTGACAGCCCTACAATTTTTTTTGAATGTGTTTGCTATTCGTTGCATTTTGTGACTGTTTTTTGTATTTTTGCTGAAATTTTATTGGTGTATGAAAAAAGTCGTTTTATTAGTATGTTTTTTTATAGGAATATACGCTTATGCGCAAAATCCAGCATTAAGTGTCCCTAAATTCAAAGGTAATGAAATAACAGGAACTATTGACCAATTTGGTGCAAAACTTACCGGCCAAGGGTTTAATTTTATTGGGAAGCAAGATTATGGCTCTGTTTATATGGGCAGGTTTGCTGGTATGGATGATTGTTGGATAATTTTGGTTCCTGTTGAGAATTCAAATGATATTGCTTCGGTTTCTGTGTTAATTGGATTGAAATTATCCGAATATGAAGTTTATAGTTATGAGACATGGGAGCATCTTTTGAGGGATTATAATGCTTTGAAAGACCTTTTAACTGAAAAGTATGGTCAGCCTAATGAAAATAATGAAGGTTTTTCAAAAGATGCCTATACATCCACTTCCAATATGAAATTGAATTCTGTTAAAGAAGGACAATGTGAATATTACACTAAATGGGGAAATGAAGATGTAGATAAGATGGTTGTGGAATTGTCTATCGTAGGTGGAAAAAATATGGGAATTGATTGTGCAATAATTGCGTTAGGATATACTAATGTTGCAAAAAGCAAAGACTCAAGAAAAGAAATAATTGACGATTTATAAATGTATTTAGACTCAAAGTAACTGTTGGATTTTTGGATGACAACAGTGAACTAAATTCTTCGTAAAAGTCCTTTCCGTAAACGAACGCAGAGATGCTGCGGAATCCCCGCCGCTTCATGCTATTCATGTCCCAAATTTACCTATTGCAAAATTCAAATTTGATAAATTAACCCTATTATTAAAAATATTATTTNNTTGTCAGGGGTTAATTGCACTGCGTGCGTAGCGCCTCTTCGAGGCTTAGTTCGTTGGGATTACAGCACTTAAATTCCTTTTTCTACCAAGCCCTGCAGGCCGCTGAGTCCGTCATGGCTGTCGCAATGTGACAGCTCTGGCCTTTCGCGGCAGGATAGGATCATCATCAGGGCAAGAATGCCTCGTGTGCCGCGAGGGTGTATATGTGTCGCTCTGTACTTCATACGCTTGTCCGTGTAGGCCGGACTTCCCGCATGGAACATACGCTTCAGGACGGGGTCGTCTATCCGAAGGAGGTCTTCCATCATCTAGCCGTTGGCCATGATGATCTGCATATAGCCGTTGACCGTCTCCTTGTTGATTGGTAACTGGCGAGCGATGCCGCAGTTCGATTCTCTGTGCAGCTTCAGCTGCAAAACTTGTTTGATAAGGCGCATATCCTTTACTGTTCCTGCCATATATGTACTGGTGCTTGTTGATTTTCCAGTACAAAGATAGGGAAATGTCACACAGGAGCGAACGTATATGCGCCGGAATGAATCCGCCGCCCATCACCGATTGAACGGGTATGGGGCGGATTATGCAATACAGCTTTATCGGTATGCTTCCACTTGTTTTCTGAAACTTTTGGGAGAAATGCCGGTGTGTTGCTTGAAATATTTCCTGAATGTGAATTGTTCAGGGAAACCCAGCTCGTCGGCGATTTCCTTTATGTTCATCGTGGTATTGCTTAAAAGCATTTTGGCGTTGTTGATGGTGACCAAAATGATTAATTGCATGGGTGTATAACCTGTCTCGCTTTTGATGATATGGGAAAAATAGCCGGTGGAAAGTCGTGCGCTTTCCGCATAGTATCTTACACTCCGATGTTCTCTGAATTCTTGGTTGACAAGCATGAAGAAAGAGGTGGTGACGTGAGAATAATGCCTTTTTGGATCTTGAGTATGCTCATGATGCTGGTAATAGTATTCGATGGCTTTCAACCAAAGCCCTTGAATGGCATGCTCCAAAAGTATTTCGTATAAAATACTGCCTGTCTTTTCAGTGCTGTCGCTGAGCTGTTTACGGTATTGGAGAATCTTGTCATGATGCTCAATCATCAGCTGTAATGTGGCCTCATCTGCCTGCATGAGCGGATGGTCCGGTATGGAAAGCTTTCCTAAGACGCTGCTCATCCGGTGTAAGATGCGGTGAAAGCGTTCCACATTTTCCCGTATTTCCAGTTCTTGGTAGTCATCGCTGCGAGAAATAACCGTTTTTTTTACCAATGGGCTGATGAGAAAGTATGAACCCCTGACAATCTTGTAGGGCTGTTCATTCAATATCACCTCCATTTCACCTGCTGTGCAGAATATAATTCCTACGGATGTCTGTGAAAATAAATTTTTATTAGGCATATTCCTGCTTTTTTCGGATGCATCGCATCTTGTTATGAAAATTGATCTTTCTCCGCATAGTGTGAGTGTTTTTAAGGCGGATTTGTTTCTGACCAATTTTGGGTGCAAAGATAATGAAATTTCTGTTTTTATAGTCGAAATTGCTCAATTTATATTTTTTCTTACTCTTTTTTGTCTGTTTTAATCGCCTTATTTTTGCATTATCAAATGTGGATGATGGAAGAATTGTGGGAACAGATTTGTTTAATTTAATGGTATGAGTGCAACTTTAAATTTTGTATCTTTGCGGCCCAAAAGAAAAACACGTATGACAGACCCGACATACTCCGTAGGTATTGATATAGGCTCGACGACCTTCAAACTGGTGGTGCTGGACGAAAAGGGAGAACTCGTTTTCTCGTCTTACAAACGCCACAATACGGCAATTCTACAGACAGGCTACTTGATTTACAAGGAGTTGTATAAGGCTTTGGGCAAGTGCAATGTGAAGGTGGTGATGACCGGATCGATAGCGATGGGCTATACCAAGCAGTTAGGTATCCGTTTTGCGCAGGAGGTCATTGCCGCCGCTGAATATGTCAAACGGAAGCATTCGGAGGTACGCACTTTCATCGATATGGGTGGCGAGGACAGCAAGATGATTTTCTTCGAAGAGGGCAAGATTCCCGATATCCGTATGAATGGTAGCTGTGCTNNCTCGTTGCGGCGTGTTTTCCAAAACCGATATCCAGAACCTGGCCAGCCGCAATGTGAGCCGCAACGATATCGCCAAGTCGGTCTTCAATGCGGTAGCTATTCAGGTTATTAGCTCGTTGGCCCGAGGAAACGATATTTTGCCAAAGGTGTTTTTCTGTGGCGGACCCTTCGCTTTCTTGTCGGAACTGAAGGAGGCCTTTATCCGCTTGCTGAAACTGAAGGAAGAGGATGTGCTGATGCCCGAGCGTCCGGAGCTGATTCCCGCATGGGGCAGCGCGCTGATCGCCATGGAGGATATTGAACAGAGCATTACTTTGTCCGATTTTGTGCGTTTATTCCGCGATCATCAGCAGGAACAGAAACAGCAGGAACACGTCGGCTGCCTGCCGGCTCTGTTCGCATCGGAAGAGGATATGGAAAATTGGAAAAAACAGAAGAGTATTACTTTTATTCCAACTATAGACTGGGAGGATCTTGAGTCAGAGGACTGTTACCTGGGTGTTGACTCGGGTTCCACTACAACCAAATTGGTGCTGGTGGACAAAGAAGGTCGCATCATTTTCTCGGACTATAGCCGCAACAAAGGCGACAGCTTCATGGCTTTTGGTGAGGCCTTGGCCCGTTTGAAAGAGGAAGCGGAGAAGCATCATAAGAAGATAAATGTGGTGGGCAGTGCCGCTACGGGTTATGGCGAGAATCTGATTAAAACAGCATATAATCTGCACGAAGGCGTGGTGGAAACCATGGCGCATTACCTGGCCGCCCGCACCATCGACCCGGAAGTGTCGTTTGTATTGGATATCGGTGGCCAGGACATGAAGGCCATTTATGTTGAGAATAAGAGCATTACACGGCTCGAAATCAACGAGGCCTGTTCTTCGGGCTGCGGTTCCTTTATCGAGAATTTCGCCAATATCCTGCACTATCCAGTGGCTGAGTTTGCCCGTATCTCTTGTCTGGCAAACCATCCCTACGACCTGGGTACACGCTGTACCGTCTTTATGAATTCCAAGGTGAAGCAGGCTATGCAAGAAGGTGCCGATGTGGCGGATATCGCTGCGGGTTTTTCCTATTCAGTGGTGAAAAATTGCTTGTATAAAGTCCTTAAAATAAAGAATATAAGTGAATTGGGCGAACATATAGTGGTGCAGGGAGGAACGTTCAAGAACCTGTCTATTGTGCGTGCCCTGGAGCTGATGTCCGGCAAGAGTGTGTTCTTCTCGAATGTGCCGGAGCTGATGGGAGCCTACGGTGCGGCTTTGTATGCCAGAAACCGCCAAACGGACAGCAAGGTGCTGTCGCTGGCCGACATGATTGCTACCCAGACCTCTGCTGTGGAGATGGAAACATGTTCGGGCTGCGAGAATCATTGCCAGGTGAAAAAATTGGTGTTCTCCAATGGAAATACTTTTTATACCGGCAATAACTGCGAGAAAATCTATTCCAACAAGTCCGATTCTTTTGTCAAAGGCATTAATCAGCATCGCGAGAAGCTGGATTTGTTGTTCAAACGCCCGATAGTTCCAAAAGAACAGGCCCGTATGCGTATTGGCATTCCGCGTGCTTTGGGGATTTACGAGAATTATCTCTTCTGGCATGAGCTCTTTACCAATTGTGGCATCCAAGTAGTGCTTTCACCGCCTTCCACCAACAAGATTTACGAAAAGGGCATCCGTTCCATCATGGCCGACAATATCTGCTTTCCGGCCAAGGTGATGCATGGACATATTTATAGTCTGATAGAACAGAAAGTGGATAGGATTTTCTATCCTTACGTGATTTATGAGCAGAAAGAAGACCCGAATTCCCGCAACAGCTATAATTGCCCGATTGTGGCTGGTTACTCGGATGTAATCAAGAGTTCCATTGATCCGGAAGAGCGTTTCCAATTGCCCTTGGATGCACCAGTCATGTCTTTCAACGACGAGAAACTGTTACGTAAAAGCTGTACGGAGTATCTGTTGTCGATAGGCGTTCCTAAAAATTTGATTAAGAATGCGATAGACAAAGCTTTGCAAAGTCAGAAGACCTATATGGATTGCTTGCATGAGCGCGCGATAGAGATAGTGGATAAGGCTCGAACAGAGCGGCGTATGGTCATTTTGTTGGCTGGCCGTCCGTATCATATTGACCCGCTGATTCAGCATAAAATCTCCGACAGTATCAGTGATATGGGCATTGATGTGATTACAGAGAATGTTACTTATCATTCTGATAATGAAGTGTATGGACAAATGCACGGGGTGTCGCAATGGGCTTATCCCAACCGTATTTTCAAGGCGGCGCATTATGTGGCTGAAAGTCAGGATAATATTCATATTGTCCAGCTTACATCTTTTGGCTGTGGTCCCGATTCGTTCATTATTGATGAGGTGAAAGAAATTCTGAATCGTAGTGGTAAGAATTTGACTATCTTGAAGATAGATGATGTGAACAACATCGGTTCCTTGCGTTTGCGCATCCGTTCGTTAGTGGAGAGTTTGCAGTTCAAATCTTCTGAGTTGAGCAAACGGCCAAGGGTTACTACCAAATTGTTCATGCCGGAGGATAAGCGGCGTACCATTCTGGCACCTTATTTTGCGGAAGGATACTCGGAGTTGTTACCCTCGGTGTTTAAGCACATGGGTTATAATTTGGTCAATTTGCCGCTTCCCACAACGGAATCCACGGAGCAGGGTTTGCGCTATGCCAACAATGAGGTGTGTTATCCTGCCACTATCGTGACGGGCAGTATTCTCACCGCTTTGAAGAGCGGTCAGTATGATTTGGACAAGACGGCGGTGGCGATTACGCAAACGGGTGGACAGTGCCGTGCCTCCAATTATATCGCTTTGATAAAGAACGCTATGGTGGCGGCTGGTTTTGAGAAAGTGCCTGTGGTGTCGGTGGCTTTCGGCGACGATATCAGCAACGAGCAACCCGGTTTTGACCTGCCCTGGGCCAAGGTGATGCGTAAAGCTCTGCTGATGCTCCTGTTTGGCGACTGCCTCGGCAAATTGTATTATCCGGCAGTGGCAAGGGAAAAAGAAAAGGGAGCCGCCAAACGTCTCCATGCTGCCTACTTGCGCCATGCGGGGCAAGCTATCGAACAAAACCGTCCTTCTGAATTGTATCGCATATTAGACCATGCTGTGACGGATTTCGCCGAAATCACAGAAGAAAATGACAATATCCCGGTGATGGGTGTTGTAGGGGAGATATACTTGAAATACAACGCGTTCAGCAACCGTCATATCTTGGATTGGCTGGCCGACCGTCATATTGAGGTGGTGGCTCCTTCCATGTATAACTTCTTCATTAACAGTTTTGTCAATAATCATATCAACAAAAAACAAAATATCAAGAAGCCAGGTATGCCGCTTTGGATGAGCGACGCTTTGTACAAGCTGGTGCGTTTCTACACCCGTAAATTCGACCGTATCTGTGGCCGTTACCGCTATTATCGTCCCTTTGCCGATTTGTTCAAAGATGCCAAGGCTGCGGAGAAAATCATCAACCTGGCGGCCAACTTTGGCGAAGGCTGGCTGATTCCCGCAGAAATCGCCAACTTTGCCGAGAACGGGGTGAACAATGTGCTCAGCTTCCAACCCTTCGGTTGTATTGCCAACCATGTGATTTCCAAAGGTATAGAAAAACGGGTGAAGAAAATCTATCCCAAAATGAATATTCTTTCCCTTGATTTCGATTCCGGTACCTCCGAAACTAATGTCTTTAACCGTCTTCACTTTATCGTGAAGTAGGGGATAGTGATTAGGGGTTAGTGGTTAGGTGTTAGGTGTTAGGTGTTAGTTAGTTTGTAGGGGAGTCATATCTATGTGCCTTGTACAGTACCGAAGGTACGATATCCCAGCAATCCCATACGTAAGCGTGGGATACAGTGTACTCAGTTCTCACAGAGTACCGAAGGTACGGTATCTTAGTAACCCCGCACGTAAGTGTGGGGTTGAGAGAGGGGTGTTGCATCACCTCTCATCCTGCACACATCGCCAGAGCGAGACGAGGCCCGTAGGGCCGATCAGACTACAGACAGGGGCGCAGCCCCTGGGAGAAGGAGCCGTATATATCCTCGCGGCATGTGTCGTGCTTGCCCTGATGATATGTTGTGCTTGCCGCGAAAGTGAGAGGTACAGTTACAGTTACGGAGCCACATAGTCTTGATAGACAGGGACACGCTTATCGTCTGTCAAGGTGTCGCCTCTTCGAGGCTTAGAGACGTGTAGTGTCGGTCCATCACCCCAGACTCACGTCTGGGGTTACTGAGATGATGCCTCTTCGAGGCATAGGATTGTCGAGCAGTACCGAAGGTACGATATCATAGTAATCTCTCACAAAGTGGGAGGTACAGCGAACTCCGCCCTTCCAGAGTACCGAAGGTACGGTATCCCAGCAATCCCATACGTAAGCGTGGGATACAGTGTACTCAGTTCTCACAAAGTACCGAAGGTACGATATCTTTGTAACCCCGCACGTAAGTGTGGGGGAGAGCGGAATATCATATACATATAAAAGCCTCGAAGAGGCGATACTAATATAATAAATACGATGTTTTTCCGTTTAATAAAAAATCGTATTTTTGTATGAATAATTTCTAAGGAAACATCTATGAGAAAAATTTCATCCATACTTATCCTCTTCTTTTTTACAACTACTTTATTTGTAAATAATTGTAAAGCGCAGCATGATTTTGAAATCGCCAAGAACGTGGATATTTTCGTGTCGATTCTGAAAGAGCTGAATGCGAAATACGCCGACGAAATCTCCCCCGGCGATTTGACCAAGACCGCTATCGACGCCATGCTGTCGAGTTTGGACCCCTACACGGTGTATTATCCTGAGTCGCAGATCGAGGATTACAAGATGATGACCAAGGGCCAGTATGGCGGCATCGGGGCGCTGATTCAGCAACATGGCGACTATATCGTCATCTCCGAGCCCTACGAGGACTGTCCGGCGCAGCAGGCGGGACTCATGGCTGGCGACCGCATCCTCAGCGTGAACAAGCAGTCGATGAAGAACAGAAGCTCCTCTGATGTGAGCGAGTACCTGAAGGGACAGCCGGGCACCAAAATCACTATCGAGGTGGAGCGTTACGGCGAGTCCAAACCGCTCTCTTTCGATGTGGTGCGTAAGGAAATCAAGTTCCCGAGCGTGCCTTATTACGACATGGTGGATGACCAAGTGGGCTATATCAAGTTGGACCAGTTCACGGAAAAAGCCAGCAGCGAGGTGAAGGAGGCTTTCACCAAGCTGAAAGAGCAGGGCATGAAATATCTGATTTTCGACTTGCGTAACAATGGCGGCGGTTTGCTGCAAGAAGCGGTCAATATCATGAATATCTTCGTGGACCAGGGCACAATGATTTCTGAAACGAAAGGCAAGCTCGAGTCGCAGCATAATGTCTATAAAACCCGCTTCCCCGTGACGGACAAGAGCATTCCGGTGGTGGTGCTGGTGAATGAATACAGTGCTTCGGCTTCTGAAATCGTATCGGGAGCATTCCAGGATCTGGACAGGGGCGTGATTATGGGTCACAAGACCTTCGGAAAAGGTTTGGTACAGAATATTTTGCCTTTAAGTTACAACACTTCGCTGAAAATCACCATCGCCAAATATTACATTCCCAGCGGCCGCTGTGTGCAGAATATCGAATATTTTAAGAATGACACACTGACGCCTTCGCACACTAAAATTCCCGACTCATTGGCGGTGGCTTTCAAGACCAAAAACGGCCGTATCGTTTACGACAAGGGTGGAGTGGAGCCAGATGTGATTTCTCCGGATACGATGGCCAGCCACCTGCTTACGGCATTGGTGCTGAATAATCATATTTTTGATTATGCCACCCAGTATCGTGCCACCCATGCCACCATTCCGGCTGCCAAGGATTTTGTGGTGACGGATGAGATTTACAATGATTTTGTTCATTTTCTGAAAGACAAGGAATATACTTATACCACCGAAACGGAGCATGTGATGGAGGATTTGAAGGAAGTGGCGGAGGATGAGAAATATTTTGAAGACATCAAGACCCTGTATGAAAGTATGAAGAAGAAGATCGAAGAGGAGAAAGGTACTGAATTACAGAAATATAAGGCTGAAATATCCGATTATCTCGCTTCTGAGATTATTGGCAGATATTATTATCAGAAAGGAAAATATGTGGATATGCTGCGTTGCGATCCTGAAGTAAAAGCGGCTCAGCAGTTGTTGTTAGACCAAGTCCGTTACAAATCCATTTTAGGCCAAAAATAAGTGTTTTGAGCAGAGCTAAAATACATCATTATCTCTATGTACTGCTGACAGCGGCCTTGTGTGTCGCTATTCCGCTGTCGAGATACATGACCAGTATGATGCTCATCTTTTTAATGGCTAACTGGCTGATAGAAGGAGATTTCAAAGCGAAATGGCAAGGTGTAAAAGAGCATAAGTCAGCGATTTTTGCCTTTTTGTTTCTCTTTGTGATGATGCTTGGCTTTGTGCGAGCCGACAATTTCATGGAGGCCTTGGATTACTGGTGCTGCAAGCTTCCACTGTATATGGCTCCGGTGATTGTGGCCAGTTCCAAACCCTATAAGCGCAAGGAGCTGTTTTTTATTCTGGGCTGTTTCGTTGCCAGTACTTTGTTTGCAACCATTTATTCTTCAGTCTATTACATGACGCATGATGTGGTGGATATCCGGGAAATTTCAGTTTTTATCTCCCATATCCGCTTCAGCTTGTGCATTGACATTGCGATTGTGCTGCTGCTTTATTATGTTTTCAGAAAAAAGAACGCACCAGTGATGGCTCGGTGGTGTGCGGTGGTATTGAGTATGTGGATGGTGGTATATCTTTTTATAGCACAAACACTTACGGGTATTGTGCTTTTGTTCGTGGTAGCTGTGGTATATTGCTTGTATATCTTGCTATGTCGTTGGAATGAAAAAACTTATCGATGGATGACCCTTGGAATGTTGTGTCTGGTCACCATTTTTGTGATGTTGTTGGCGGGCGCGACCTGGCGCTATTTTCATGTGGACCAGTCGCAGTATGCCCAGGTGGATAGCCTGACGGCCAACGGGAATCCCTACGTGAATGACAGTAATTCTATCGTTGAAAACGGCTCATTGATAGGCATGTATGTCTGTCGTGAGGAGTTGGAGAGCACTTGGCCTCAGCGAAGCAATGTGAGTTTTCACGATCCGATGTTGGAGTCCACACTTGTTCGTTATCTGAACTCCTGCCACTTGAGAAAGGACAGTGCGGGGGTGATGGCTTTGTCGCAACAGGATGTGCGCAATATAGAGCAAGGCATCGCCAATGTGGACTATACCAGCCGTTTTGGACTGAAGCGGGCCTTGTATCCGATATTTTTCAGTTTTGAATTGTACCGATGCACGGGTGATGTGCAGAATTCCACTATCCTGCAACGGGTGGAGTATTGGCGGGCCTCATGGAAGCAAATAGAAAGGCATTGGCTCTTTGGAGTGGGCTTGGGCAAGCACAAGACCGCGGTGGGGGAACAGTTGGCGGCAGATGGAAGCAGTCTGGAAGGCAAGGACCGGACGGGCTGTCATAACCAATGGCTGACTTTCTGGCTGATGGGCGGAATCTTCGTGCTCTTGTATTTTGTTTTCATGCTGATTTATCCTTTCTTCGAACAGAAAAAGAAAATCACTTTTGTCTATGTGGCCTTTTTCATTATACTGGTGGGGTCCATGTTCACCGAGGACACGCTGGAAACCGAGTCGGGGCTGACCCTTTTCGCCATTTTGAATTCGATATTGTTGTATTCATTTAACTTAAACCGATATGAAAACGCTGGAACTGATCTCAAGGATAACTGTATATGAGGATCGCAATGAGCTTCCCGAGGAATGGAGGAAGCTGCTGGACCTTGCGCACGAGGCGGCCAAAAGAGCCTATGCTCCATATTCCAATTTCAAGGTAGGAGCGGCCTTACTGTTGAATAACGGAGAGGTGGTGACTGGCAACAATCAGGAGAATGCGGCCTTCCCGTCCGGTTTGTGTGCCGAACGGACCGCCATTTTCTATGCTTCTTCCCAGTATCCTGAAGTTCCTTTCAACAAGCTGGCTATCACAGCGATAAATCCTATGGAGAAGTTGACGAAGCCGGTGTCTCCCTGTGGCAGTTGTCGCCAGGCCTTGCTGGAATATGAGCAGAAGTTCAACCAGCATATCGAGGTGTTGCTGGCCGGCGAGGAAGGCGAGGTGTATGTGCTGAAGAGCATCAGCGACCTGCTGCCGTTCTCATTCAGTAATGAATATTTACCGTAAAATCTTTTTTCTTTGGGCGGAAGCTGTGAGAGAGGAGCTGTTTTTATTATTACGTGATTGCGTAATTTCGTTATTTCGTGATAAACAGCTCCTCTCTCACAGCTTCTTCCAGTAATACCACAGCACCCCGGCGGTGACCAGGGCGGCAATGAGGTCGGCGGCGGGAGTGGCGAACCATACTCCGTCCAGACCGAATAACGGCGGGAAAAGGAGGAGCAATGGCGTCAGGAATAGCAACTGTCTTGTCATGGACAGGAAGATGGATATTCCCGCTTTGCCGATGGACTGGAAGAAGTTGGTGGTGACGACTTGGAAACCCACCAGCGACAGGCATATCACGTAAATTCTCATTCCTTTGGTGGTGATGTCAATCAATTTCTGGCTGTCGGTGAACCAGCGGGCGATAAAGCCGGGAAAACATTCCGCTGCTATAAAACCGATGACCGATACGGCTGTGGCGTAATAGATGGTGAGCCGGAAGGCCTCGATGGCACGGTCGTGTTGCTTTGCCCCCCAGTTATATCCTACAATGGGTTGCATCCCTTGGGTGAAACCAAACATGATCATAATCAGCAGGCTGATGATACTGTTGATGATGCCAAAAGCACCGATGGCCATATCACCACCATAAGTGCCTAATTGCCGGTTCATCAGTATCGCTATCAGGCAGGCACAGCAGTGGATGAGGAAGGGGGCCACACCGATGGAGAAGATGCTGCCGATAATTCTTCCCGACAGCCGAAAACATTGTTTGGTGAAATGTACGTAAGGCTTGCGACTCAGAAAATGTGAGACGACCCACACCAGTCCGGCACTTTGGGAAATCACCGTGGCGGTGGCGGCCCCTTTGATGCCCCAGTGGAAGACAAAAATAAAGAGCGGCGCCAGGATAATGTTGATGCCGATGGTCAAAAGCAATGAGATCATGGCTTTGGTGGGATAGCCTGATGCCCGGATGATGTTGTTCAGTCCGAAAAACAGGTGGGTGATGACGTTACCCAGCAGGATGACACGCATGAAGTCGCGGGCATAGGGCAGGGTGGCGTCACTGGCTCCGAAAAGATAGAGCAGCGGGTCGAGGAAGCACAGGGCCAGCACCGAAAACAGGATGCCGATGATCATGTTGAGGACGAAGGCATTGCCCAAGGTCTGGATGGCTTCTTCCCGACGTTTCTCGCCCATACGGATGGAGATGATGGCGGACGATCCGGCACCGACCAAAGTGCCCAAGGCGGTACCCAAGTTCATGATAGGGAAGGTGAGTGCCAGTCCCGAAATGGCCAAGGGACCCACGCCCTGGCCGATAAAGATACGGTCGATGATATTGTAAAACGAAGTGGCCGTGGTGGCAATAATCGCCGGCAAAGCATACTGCCAAAGCAGTTGCTTCACATTGCCATGCTCTAAGGCTTCGTTTCGTTGGTCCATTGATATAGGGTATAGGGATTAGGGGTTTTGGGGTTTTGGGGCTGTGAGCTGTGAGCTTTGAGCTTTGAGTTTAGGGGTGAGGAGGTGAGAATGTTATTATCAATTGTCAACTATCAATTATCAATTGTTAACTGTTAACTGTTAACTGTTAACTGTCAACTGTCAACTGTCAACTGTTTAGAATTGGAAGTATATGAACGGTTGCAAATCAGCGGTGATGAACTGGTAGATGACGAACACGCAGACACAAACCACCAGCACCATGAGCCATAAAGGCATCAGGGCGAAGTTGAGGCGGTACCAGCGTTTCCAGCGGGTGGGCAGCCAGTGGATGATCATGCCGGCCACAAAGAGCAGGAAGACAAAGCGGTACTCGTAAATCATCTTGGGAATCAGGTCAGTACGCCAGGCGCTGCCAATCTGTCCCACCATGTTCTTGGCGGTGTTCCAGGCCACCTCGTTGGCCTCGGCGGGGTCAAGATTCGAGCCGGAGCGGAAGAAGAGTCGGGTGAAGGTGATGAAGACGAAGGTCTGGAAGATGGCCCAGCTGCGGCTCAGCCATTCCACCGTATGACCTCTGCGGAAAGCGTCGTGAACGGCGGTAATCAGTGTGCCGAAGAAGATGATGCCTGTCCAGATGACCCCGATATTCAGCACAGGAATGGGGTAAAGTAAATCGGCAATGGCGAAGACCATGAACAGGGCGAAACACAGCAGCGTCTTCTTCAGATAGGTGAGGTTACGCCAGAGCTTGTAAACAAGGATGCCCACGCCGTTCAGACCGCCCCAGATGACGAAATTCCAGCTGGCACCGTGCCATAGACCACCCAGCAACATGGTGAGCATCAGGTTGATTTGAGTGCGGGTTTTGCCCTTGCGGTTGCCGCCGAGGGGAATATACAAGTAGTCTTTCAGCCAGGTAGATAGCGATATATGCCAGCGTTTCCAGAACTCGCCGGGGTTCTGGGCCTTGTAAGGCGAGTTGAAGTTGATGGGCAGGTAGAAGCCCATCAGCATGGCCACGCCAATGGCGATGTCGGTATAGCCCGAGAAATCGGCGTAAACCTGCAAAGAGTAGGTAAACAGAGCCATCAGGTTCTCAAAGCCCGTGAACATGGTCGGGTTGTTGAACACGCGGTCCACAAAGTTCACCGCCAGATAGTCGCTGAGGATGATTTTCTTCAGCAGACCGTTGAGAATCCAGAAAACAGCGATGCCGAACTGTCTGCGTGACAGGAAGAAAGGCTTGTACAGCTGCGGGATGAACTGGTTGGCACGGATGATAGGGCCTGCCACCAACTGCGGGAAGAAGCTGGTGTAGAAACCGAAGTCCAGGATATTGCCCACCGCCCCGACTTTTCTTCGGTAAACATCCACCAAATAGCTGATATTCTGGAAGGTATAGAAAGAAATACCCACGGGCAGCAGAATCTTTCCGGCATCGAAACGGTTGCTGCCACTCCACTCATTAGCCCATTTCGCCAGATAGTTTACGATTTCTATCTTGCTATGGAATAATGAATTATATACATCTGTAAAGAAATAGGCATATTTGAAATAAAAGAGAATGGCCAGATTGACAATGACACCGACAGTCAGCAGGAATTTGCGGTAGCCGGTCTTGTCCGACCGGTCGATGCCTTTGCCGACAAAGAAGCCGAAAATGGTGGAAAAAATAAGAATCAGGACAAACAATCCGGAAGTTTTATAGTAAAAAAGCACGCTCATGAAGAACAAATAACTGTTGCGGAGCAGCCGTTTGTTCTGCACCAGACAGAAGCCCGCAAAAACCACCGCAAAAAACGCCCAGAAGTTGAACTGCGTGAATAACAGCGGATAGCGTTCATCAAAGGAGAAGATGCTGATGAAAAATTGCTTTAAAAGTTCGCCATCCATAGCTGNNGAATATTGTAATTAATAAAACAAAAAATACTGATTATGAAGACTTTGAAATTAATGTTATCGATTGTATGCGCAACTCTTTTGCTGACTTCTGGCCAGGTGTTCGGACAAAATAAAAGAGAAAGATCTGACATTATGCCGCCGGTGAAAGCGGATGATTTTAAGGACATATCTGCCAAATTAACGGAAGAAGGCTGGAAGACCTCTGCTTATACTATTGAGGGACAGTTAGTTTCGACTGCAAAATTAAAAGGGGATGTGAGTTCTGTTTCCCATGATGCCTTGTATTTGTGGGTGATGGAAGAAACCACTGCCGCTGACTTGGAAAAAGCGAAAGAGACCAACAATATGGACGCAGTCAACAGTTTGACCTATCAGGTAGCGCTTCCGTTCTTAAGCCAATGCCAAACCTTATTGATACAAAAAGGTTTGAACGACAAGATGAAAGACCTGAATCAGATTGTCAACCAGATTACTCCTATGATTGTCCAGAATAACATTTTCAAGTCTATGGAGATCTATCGCGAAAAGGATAAATCATTTACAGTACGCACGGTGTTTTTGCTCAACAAAGACAAAGTTTATGATTTGTTGGTGGAAGAGTGTATCCGTCAATCGGAAGGCGTCAAAGAAAATGCCATTCTGACAGAGTTCTTCAAAGAAGCACACCACAGAATGGCAAAGAGAAGTTTAAGATAATTTCTATTGGCTTGTTTTTACCAGTAATTGGAATTGTTCCAATATTCGGTGATATTTTTGTAAGTGATGGCAATTTGTGAAGTGCCGAGATATTCGGCTTTCACACTGATGTCTTCGTGATTTTTGTATTGTGCCAGAAATTGTACGGCGCCATCAACAAAATAATAACCTCCTGCGTAAGGTAATTCGTCATTCAGGATGGTTTTTTGAATGTCGAATGACAGATAAACAGGTCCCTCACTATATTTGTAGAGCCCATTGCCGGATAGCATGAATCTATCCTTGATGAAAAGGATGTTTCCATTATTATCCAAAGGCTTAATATTCAACTGGAAATAGCTTCCCCTGTTTTCGCTGCTGTCCATCTGAATGAGCCAGTGATCCCCGTTCTTGCTGATATGCAGTTTCTCACCTTCTTCGTATGCGAGAAATTGAGGGCGTGAGCCATATTCATAATAATTTTCGTTGTATTTGGACACAAGCCAATGGGAGCCTTCCTCATTGAGTGATTGCCCAAAAGTGTTGATAGTGAATTCTTTGAACGATCCGTTGTAAATAGCATATACATTGGCCCCCTCTTGTCGTATCTTGTTGAATGGGAAAAATCTGTCTTCGATAGCATAGCGGGCGCTGTCAGTGGTAGCGGATATCCATGTGTCAAGATGGAAAGCGGGGATGATATCGTTTTGAATAAGCTGAATGGTGACCCCGTTCCATGAGTCATGAATCTCTTTTCCTCTTTGGGTGAGCATGCCGCGTTTTCCTCGTCCGCAACTGAAGCAGACCAAGGCAATAGCGATGATAATCAATATGTTCTTTTTCATAATTTGATCTTTTTGAAGAATGAAACCATAGATTATTTCTTTTTGCTATTGAAATTATAACCGAAACCGGCATTGATAAAGCCTTGGATACCAAAGCCTATTTCGGTAAAACCGTACCATTCCCGGCCTACATGAACACCCACTGCGGTGAGTTGGAGAAGTGCTCCATGTCCACAGCCAGTGTAACGCAGATCGGGATTGTTGGAATGGTATATGTCCAAAGCATAGCCCAGTGAGAGGCCGGAATATAACGTGACATATTTTTTGTTGAGCCAGGAAAAACGTACCGATGGCATAATGGTGATGATATGGTCACTTTCAGAATAGATTTTTTTGTTTGTTATACGGTCGTGATAAACATCAAATAAACCAGTATAGGTGACAGTGGCACCAATCCAAAACCATTTGGCAATGCGGTACTTATAACCGACACTGATGTTAGGTGTCCAATATACGCATTTATATGCGTCGGGGCCGAACCAGTCTGTGGCGTTTCGTTCATAATAATAGTCCCAATAGATTCCTAAATAATGTCCGGTGGCAAGAACGGGTAAAAGAGGGTCGCCAATGCCGATTTGGATGTCGTGCCGCTGAAGCGTCTGCTTCCACGACAGCGTGTCCTGGGCTGACAAACTCCAGCCCAGGGACGCTATTATGAGGATGAGGAATGTTCTTTTCATAGGTGTTAGGTTATAGGGGTTAGGTGTTAGTATAGGAGTGTTAAAATTCCCCTTCTGTTAGAAGGGGTGGCCGAAGGCCGGGGTAGTATAAACAACAATTTGCTAATTAACTAATTTTCCGTTTTCAGTTTTCCGTTTTTATAGACATTGAGTGTACCACCAAGTACACGCAGATGGCGGCATACATCACGATGGCAAGGATGTTGTATGCGGAAGAGCCGATATAATCGGTGGGCATTGCCACATCAGCACCAGCATACTTCATGATAGCGCTCACTACACCCATGATAGCACCACCGGCCAGCATACCGGAAGCGAGCAGCGTTCCTTTTTCCTTGCGAGCTTTGTTCACAGCCTCGTCTTTGCTGCGGTTGCCGATGAACCAAGCCAAAGCACCACCAATCAGTAAGGGGATATTGAGCTGCAGAGGAATGAACATGCCGAGAGAGAAGGCCAAAGCGGGAACTCCGATGCGGTCGAGCACGATAGCCAGAATAGCACCGATGATATACAGAATCCAGGGAGTCTGGCCACCGAACATCAGGGGTTCGATGATGGCTGCCATAGCGTTGGCCTGAGGAGCTACCAATGCGTTTTCGCCCGTGTAGCCGTAAGTCTTGGATAAGAGCATGATTACAGCGCCTACGGTAAGTGCTGACACCAACGTGCCTAAGAATTTCAATCCCTGCTGTTTATAAGGAGAAGTACCAATCCAGTAACCGATTTTCAAGTCGGTGATAAAACCGCCGGCCATGGCCAAAGCGGAGCAGACAATACCGCCCACCACCAAAGCGGTGATGATGCCGGTGCCACCCTGCAAACCTACTGCAGACAGGATGAAAGAGCTGAGAATCAAGGTCATCATGGTCATACCTGACACGGGGTTGGTACCCACAGTGGCAATAGCGGTAGCGGCTACAGTGGTGAACAGGAAGGCAAACAAAAATACCACCAGAATACCGACGATGATCTGGGTGAGATTCATCTGCATACCGCCGAAAAGGAAGAATAAGACCATCATAATCATGACTGCCAAGAAGCCGAAAAGTATAATTTTCATGGGGATATCACGTTGGGTGCGAAGCACTTGCTGCTCTTCAGTGCTTTTGCTCTTGCCGGCTTTGAAAGCCACGCCCAATGAGGTTTTGATAACTCCGGCGGATTTGATAACGCCTAAGATACCAGCCATGGCGATACCGCCGATACCGATATATCTTACATATTGAGAGAAGATTAAGTCAGGATCCATGGTGCTCATCAGCACTCCGTCGGGGGTGACACCATATTGTCCCAAAAGCGGAACGATGAACCACCATGACAGGAAGGAGCCGGCACAGATGATCATAGCGTATTTCAGACCAATCAGGTAGCCAGTACCCAGCAGGATGGCGCTGCCGTTCATCTTGAAGACGAACTTGTGGTTCATAGCCAGTTGCTCGCCCCAAGCGGCCATGCGGGTGGTGATGGTCTCGGACCAGAAGTTGAAGGTGGTCATGCAGAAGTCATACAAACCGCCAATCAATCCGCTGATAACCAATAATTTGGCTTGGCTGCCGCCCTTGGCACCCGACACGAGGATTTCGGTGGTAGCGGTAGCTTCGGGGAAGGGGTACTTGCCGTGCATGTCGGAGACGAAGTACTTGCGGAAGGGAATCAGGAACAGGATGCCCAGGAAGCCGCCGAAGAGGGAGGCCAGGAAAATCTGGAAGAAGTTGACATTCATCTGGATATCAGGATTGGTTTCCTGGATGATGTAGATGGCGGGCAGGGTGAAGATGGCACCGGCCACAATCACACCGGAGCTGGCACCGATGGACTGGATGATGACATTTTCGGACAGCGGGCTCTTGCGTTTGGCCAAAGTGGAGGCTCCCACAGCGATAATGGCGATAGGGATGGCCGCTTCGAATACCTGGCCGAATCTCAGTCCGGCGTAAGCGGTGGCCGCTGAGAAAATAATGGCCATGATGATACCCCAAATCACCGTCCATGCGTTGATTTCAGGATATTTCTTTGTGCCCATCAGTATGGGTTTGTACTCTTCGCCCTCTTTCAGCTCGGAATAAGCATTGTCGGGCATTTTGATCTCCTCAGGAGTCAAGTTGATGTCTTTTTCTTCTTCCATAATATTGTTTTTTTGTTTGAAACAGCAAAGATACAAAAATTTTAAATGTGCCAATTGAATTAGCAAATTTGTAAATTGGCAAATTAGCAAATGATTTTTAAATGTGCCAATGTGTTATGGGAGNNAATGTGCGCCCGAAAGGCAGTTATTGAAAAAATTGATGATTAATTTCGGGAAGGCATAATTATCAATATCTTGAACCCTGATTTTCAGTCGTTGGCCGGCAGGTTCCGGAAGCGTTGACGCATCTGGGGTGTCGTAAAAGAAGGCATGGAGAGTCTGGTGCGTCAGCTGGTGTTTGGTCTGATATAAGAGTTTGTAATCCAGTTTTTTACTGTTTTTAGTTTCGCTCATGGGAAGCTGGTACAAGCCTTTCCAAATGTCCTCTTTTTCTCTTTTTTCAATTATGATTTCATCCTGATTAATACAGACAAAATAATGGAAATACCTGTTTTTGATCTGGATACGCTTGATGTTGATAGGAAGTGTATCTACTGCTTGATGCTTGAACGCATAGCATTCGC